>ERZ1023626.6-NODE-6-length-169974-cov-126.117944_pt1 | contig 169974 bp, 124 predicted proteins | sample MGYA00380331_ERZ1023626 | MGnify/ENA primary metagenome ERZ1023626 (study PRJEB33179, sample SAMN07448974) | human gut metagenome | biome: Human-gut; feature: Human associated habitat; material: Faeces | host: Homo sapiens | place: India: Bhopal | collected...
CCACATTGTCATATCGTGTACAACCGCATCAATAACGAGGGCAAACTCATATCAGACAGGAATGATTACAGGCGTAATGAGCAAGTGACCAAGGCTCTTAAATCCAAGTATGGATTTACCTACGGAACGGACAAGAGCAATACTAATACTCGCAAGTTACGCAATGCTGAGCGAGCCAAATATGAGATTCACAATGCTGTAAAGAGCGCATTGAGAATGGCAGATAGCTGGGACGAGTTCAAAAGTGAACTTGCAAAACGAGGTGTTCACTTAGAGTTTGTCTATAAGGATAAGGAGCGAACCAAGGTTCAAGGCATCCGTTTCTGCAAGGATGGATATAGCTTCAAGGGAACGCAGATTAGCCGAGACTATAGCTTTGGCAAACTGAATGCGAGATTAGAGGGAACGGAGAACCTTTTATCAGCAAGTGCCAACTCTGCTCAGCAATATGAGCAGGGCTGTTGCAAGAATGAGCAGGAGCCATCCATATCGGAGAGCAGCCAGGACCCTTGGGACGGCATTTCTTCCATCGGCTTGTTCGCTCCGTCTAATGCCCAAACTTATGAGTCATTCCCAGAGGATGAATCCGCCAAGAAGAAAAAGAGGAAACGCAGAAAGGGCTTCAGCCTTTGATGCAAGTTACAAACTTAAAATTAGAATCGAACATGAAAGAAGAACTATTGGAAGCCATCTACGGCACAGTTGAGAGATTGGAACAGAAAGTCGATGAACTTTCTGTCTCCACAAAGAACGCAGGAGCAGAAAACGTTCCTGCAAGTAATGACATAACCAAGTTGGATAAGTCAATCAATGCGATGTTTACCAAGGAAGAGGAAGTCAGAGGTAAAATATCCAAATTAAGAGATGCCATTGTTGTTTTTGCTGACCTTATTAAGGTTGAACTTGGCAAAAAAGAGCAGCGAAACAAGCTCTTGGTAGATGCTGTCAAGCAGATGAAACAAGAGCATACTGTCACCTCGAAGGCATTGCAGGAAAAACTTGAAGTAATGAACAAATCACCTCAAAAGAAGGTTGTAACCCATCGCTTCGAGCCAACCTCAAAGAATGTTCTTCTTTTCATAGGTGGCTTGGCTCTATCTCTTGTCATTTCCATTTGGGGCAATCTCACCCAATGGCGAGAGCATCAAGATTGGGAGGAGGCAGACTTGAAATATAGGGCATTGAAAATGGTTCTTCCATCTGATGACCCGAATATTCGCTACATCGAAAAGCATTTCAATGTGCAACGAGATGAAGATATTATCGACAATCTGAGAAATCGGGTTGCTGTTTACGAAGACTCAGTTCGTCGACACTATGAAATGTTTGAAATGGCGGTTTATAAAGACAGCCTTGCCAATCGCTTATTGCAAGAGTCTGAAGAAATTAAGAGTAAATTTGTTAACCGTTAAACAAAAGGAATAGCAATAAATAGAAGCAGCGTAATATAATTCAATCTCCCATTATATGGCAAGACTTTTCTGTATGGTGGGAGGTTTTATATTTAGTATAGGCTTTTTCCAATCGGTCATCGTATTAATTTTTAGCACTCTCCAGAGTTATTTTAGACTTGCTTTTCTAAACTGTTTAGCATATATTATTGATTATCAGTATATTTTTACCATATTTTGTTTTTGCATATTTAGACCTTATTTTTGCTTCTATCTAAAAATAAAGTCGTACTTTTGCAGATAAAAAATACTATTGATATATGAAAAGAACAATATTATACGTAGTCTTGGCTTTTATTGTAGCACCAATCTTTGTTTCTTGCTATCAGAGCCATAAGAAAAAGCTGGACTTAGCTTATGCGTTGGTAGAGTCTAGACCGGATAGTGCCTTGGCGTTGATGAAACATATAGACCAAGAGGGACTTTCTAAGGAGGAGATGGCGAAGTATGCCCTTACTTATTATATTGCACAAGACAAGTCTGGCTTAGATTTGGATAACGATTCTTTGATTCGCATAGCGTATGATTGGTATGAGGGTCACCAAGAAGATTCGCTCTATGTTTTGTGCTTGAATTATATGGGAAAATTCTATTTACTTGTTGATAGCATGGAACAAGCTAAGTCTTGTTTGGAAAAGGCTTATTTTATTTCGGATAGTCTTCATAAAATGAATGTAAAACGCTTAGTTTTGGATAAGTTGATAGAAGTAGAAGAGCAGTTGGAACCTTACAAAGCGTTGAGATATGCTAAAGATATGTTGAAGATGTATGACTCTATGGCAAATGTTACTATATATAATAAGGTGGCAACACGTTTGAGATTGGGTGAGAACTTCTTTTATGTTGGTAGCTTGCAGCACGCTTTAGAAGAAGAGAGAAAAGCATATAGAATGGCAATGAAAGCTGGCGATAGCAACTTGTTGTCTTATGTAAGGCAAAATCTAGCTAGTACATTTGAGGAGATGGGTGAAAAAGATAGTTGTTTATATTATGCACGATTGGCTTATGACTTGAATGCAGCAAATAGATTTTCTTGTCTGTTGACATTTGCTTCTGCTTATATCTCTGTTGATTCTATAAACCAAGCCTTTAGGTTGTTGAAACAAGCAACGCCAAAAACGGCAGAAGACCGCTATTCTGTGTTTTATTTTCAAAGTCAAGCAGCTATGAAAGCGCAAGATTTCAAGTCTGCTAAAAGTTTTAGTGATTCGGCGTACCATTATTTGGAGGATATGTATCGAACTGCATTACAAGGTAAGGCTGCTTATTATACATCCTTTTTGAAAAAGGAAAGTGAAAGAGCTAAAACGCAAGGTAAAGCAGAAATGCAGCAGTGGGTATTTAGTTTGATTGTCTTATTGTGTTTTATAGTAGTCATATTTATTTTATATGTTTATAAATCATATAAGCACCAGATAAAACTACGTATGGAGCATGAAAGAGAGGTTCTTCTCCAAAAGCAACAAATGCAGGAAAAAACACATCAAGAGGAACTTTCGCATAAAGAGATTCAACTATCTGTGATGCGTAATTATTTACAAAAGAAAATAGATGTTGTAGAAAAATTAAATTCGATAGTTCCAAATGAGAATAAGCATATAGTGTTGTCGGAGAGTGATTGGGACGAATTGGAGGTGTTTTTAAATAGTGTGGAAAACCTATTTGGGAAAAGACTCAAGCAAAAGTACAGGCACATTAGTATATCGTAGCCTCATTCTTGGTTTGAATATTCAAAATCGGCTGCAAAGGTACGAATTTCAGCGAATATTTGCAATACCTTGAAGTAGGTAAAGTTTATACGTGGATACGACGATATAGGGAATAGGTCTCTGTTGCATAGATATTATGGGTAGAAAAAAAGACAATGAAGATGTGCCAAACTTGGAAGCTCTTGGCACATCTTTGTTTTATGACGTTTAATATAACTTGAAATTAATGTCAAGTTTTATTGTCTGATTGAGTTCGGAACTATTGGTGAATGTCCCATAGAGTCTGCCATCAATGCCAGACCAAACACGACTTGAATAATCCCACGTCACACCATTATGTTTCTCGGTTTTAGAGTCTGGTGTAACCGTAAAATAATTCCATTCGGTAGAAATCTGAGAATGCTCCGTAGGAGTGTAAGTAACAGTATTTTCTGTTCTTGGATCCTCTACGGTAATATAGCATTTGTCCTTTGTTTGAACAGATGTAGGGTCATTGTTAGGTGACGCTATCATACAATTAGTCCTTGAAATATTATCAAGATGAAGGCAAAGGGTAACAACAGAATCTGGTGTATCTACAAGTTTTACCTTCCAATCAAACATAGAGACCTTCTCTTCATTTTCTCTGACAATAAAATTATAATCAGATTTTGTAGAAGAAACCAAGGCGTTAATATCATTCATTGAGATTTCTGTGTCGTTCAACTTTCCCTTAACATAACTCTGATGATATATAACTTCTTCTGGCTCGTCATCTTTTGAGCAAGATGCCAATACTATTAGCATAAAGAATACCCATACAAGCATCTTGTAGTTTTTACTCTTCAACACTTTCTTTACCACAATCATAGTCGTATAATTCTAAAGCAATTACTATCTGATACTTGTTGGTGCTATAATAACATCTATCGCACCTGTGCTAAGAGATTTGATCTCATAGCCTTTTGAACTAGCATATTTATCTGATATAATAATCGGATCTTTGAAGTTTAGGTATAGACTGCCTAAATCATCATCTTCATCCTTGTATTGATATGAAATAGTGAAAGTCTTTTGTTCAGAGACTTGGCTGCTAAATCCAAGATTAAAACTTTCTTTATCATATTTCCCACTACCACTCACATCTGCTTTAGTGGTATAGCTTGTTGTGTAACTGCTCGTTGTTGTCTTTATAGTACCATTATCTTTTTCAAAGAACTTAATATACATACTTACAGGGCTATTTGAAAGATCCCATGTTCCTGTAAGATATAGATTTTTTGAAGAAACATCTACCCATTTTCCCATAAGGTCTTTTGAGGTAGTAGTGTACCACCATTTGCTATGACGGAATCCTGTATGGTGTTGTTTGGTAACATGAAATTTACTAATGTAGAATAAATCAGAACCATTTACTGAAATTGTTTTAGTCTCGGTCATACTACTGTTTCCAAGATAAACTTGAAAGACAATTTCAAAAGCTCCATCTGTCCACAAATCTTTTGCTATTTGTTCATCAGAAGGATGCCCCTTTTTGTAATAGGCATCATTCTTAAGATGCGGATCTTCCCCTATCTGTTTGTCAGTAATGCTGCCATATTTTAGGGGGTCAATTCTAAATTTATAAAGTTTCTCTCTCACATTTGGATCTAACTTGCCATTTTCTTTGTTATTTGGTGACAAATCATAATAGACATATTCTCTATCTATCAAATACTTGTCGATATAATGATTATTATAGGCAGTAATGCATCTTTTGTCAAGACCATCAGCTTCTTTCAAATATGGTTTATCTTCTGGAGCAGTTTCGGTATTATCTTCGTCGTAATGAGAATACTTTGCCCTTGTTTCACAAGATTTTGTTCCATCAAAAGCAGAATCAACAAAATCATACTTATTCATATCCATGTCAGAGTTGTTGGCAGAACGAGTTGCCTTTTTGCCTACAACTTTCATTCTCTCGTTTGACTTTACCACCATAAAAGGAAAATTAGGTAAGTCTCCCTTAGGCAAAGATAAAAGGGAATCCCCTTCTGCATAGAATACAGAATTGTCGTTATCCTTTGCATATGTAACTGCAACTTGTTCATCTGAAGTATCCCACTTATTGATGCTAAAAGCACCAAAAGAAGCTAAGTCTGGTATCATCACCGTCAGCAAAGGTAAATTTTTCTCAATTGTAGCTATTTCATTTTCAGAAGAATAGGACACAAGTATGTCACGCAAGGTTTTCCCATCTGTGACAGTCTTGTCTTTTACAAATGGATAAAACACGTCATAATCCTTATCATACTGCTTCTCTGCTTCACTCTTTAAAAAAGTTCTTAAAGCTTCATTCTTTGCTACTGCAATAGACAGAATTTTAGCAAAAGATTTCTGAGCGTCGGTTTCACTAATCGTTAAATCACTCACATTACTCTTGGCATCAAGTACGCCACTTACATTGTCATCAGACTCACATGCTGACAATGAACATATAAGTGTTACAATGCATAGGAGCATAAAGATTTTTTGTTTGACAATTAAATTCATTTTAATACAATTTTTAATAAAACATTAAATTTTTCGGATGCAAAATTATAACGTTATTTCGGTTCGTGCAAGCCCAATCACCATGAGTCGGAGAAATTGGGATATGAGTCCCTATAAATTGCAGATGAATCTTGTCCTACTACCCAATAACATGGTTCGTAGGCGAAAATAACGGATTCATGGGCGATTTTTCGTCTTTCATAACTCTAACTATTGGTAATTTCGTAAAAAAGCACTAAATTTGCACACAAAAATGAGTAATATGAGCAAATATAATAGTTTTATAAAGAATTGGTGCATCATATCCATCGCCACCTGTATTTTTTCCTACATAATGTGGGGATTGATGGACTTTGAAACATTCGTAGGCACAGGTCTCACCATTGAAGACTTGTGCTTCGACATTGCATATTGTTCCTTTTACACATTGTTTTCTTTGTGGGTTTCATTTTTCTTGGGTAACATCTTTATAAGAGACAAGATAAGCTATCCTCGCTTTGCCACCCATATCCTTTTGATATTGCTAACCAACTTTGCTTGGGCTGTTGCATTTGAAAATATATTTGATAGTCTTTGGCATGCAGGAAACGAGGTCTATTGGGACAGGATATATGTCTTTGGACTAATCGCCACATTGCTGACCATGGTGAATGCGTGCCTATATTATTGTTCCATCCTCATCAAGAAAGAGAAGGAAAATGTAGTGCTTACCAGCAATCTCTTGCGTCAGCAAACGAATCCGCATTTCATATTCAATAGCATCAACACGTTGGCAGATTTGATAGAGGAAAATCCTGTACTGGCAGAAAGTTTCACTCTGAAATTCTCTGAAATCTACAGATATGTAGTCACACATCTGGATAATGAGACGGTGCCTGTACATGAAGAGATTCATTTCGTGAAGAACTATTGTGAGCTTCAAGAGATAAGTTCTCCTCATACCATACATGTGGAAATTGCCGAAGAACTAGAAAGATGCAAGAATAAGACCTTACCATTGGCGATACAAATGATGGTAGAGAATGCGATAAAGCATAACTGTCATACTAAGGAAAGTCCGCTTTCTATCTCAGTGTATTGTCATGGCGAATATATTATCGTTAGAAATGTAGTGAATCCGATAAAGAGCACTTTACCTACAACACAAAAGGGATTGTCAAACTTACGTCTGCGCTATAGTCAATTAGGAAAGGAACTAGTCGTTAGTAACGATAATAAATATTTTGAAGTCAAACTTCCAATCTTATCAAAATCATGAAAGTTTTAATCATAGAAGATGAAGAACGTGGCTTTTCAAGACTGAAACGCCTCTTGCAAAACATAGACAACTCTATGGAAATACAAGGACCGTTAACAACAATGAGAGCGGTCATCGACTATCTGCAAAATCCGCATGACGAGGATGTAATCTTTGCGGATATAAGACTGGGCGATGGTGATGTGTTCGAGGCTTTCTTGGAGATAGCCCCAACTTCGCCTGTGATATTCACCACGGCTTATAATGAATATGCCTTGGAAGCATTCAAGAGCAATGGCATCGCCTATCTTCAGAAACCGATATTGCCAGAAGAATTGGAGAAAGCTCTAATAAAGGCTAAAGCCCTATGCAGCAAAGTCATAGATTACTCAGCTCTGATGGAGAAAATGGGGATGGCAACAGGCAAGAAATGGAGAGACCATTTCCTTGTGCATATCTATGATGGCTTCAAACTTGTCAAGACTACTGACATTAGTTATTTCTTCTCGGAGAATGGTGTCGTAAGAGCATATCTTAGTGATGGTAATTCTGTAACCATCAATCAATCTTTGAGTGACTTGGAACAGCAACTGAATCCCAATTTGTTCTTCCGTGTCAGCCGCCAATATATGGTAAATATCGAGCGCATTGACAAACTCACCAATTTCTTCAAATACAAAATGACCATTAGCCTTCATGGATTTCCTGAGTTGCGAATTGTGGTCAGCAAAGACAAAATCATGCAATTGAAGAATTGGCTCGACAGATGATGACAAGAATTGACTTGATGTTTTTTTCGCACAACTATATAAAAAAAGAAGTTTCACTGTGGTACATATTGTTGGGAGTCGTACCACGGTGAAAATTGTGGAAACAGACAATATACATTAAATTTGGATTCACTGATGTTTCTTATCTCAAATTACTTGCGAAGCAAGGTTTTACTATAAAAAGTTCTAATTTCCATAAAATTCCTCTTGTAAATTATTGGATATTTAGGAAAATATCGTATCTTTGTCCCCGAATTAAGGCGTTCTTTGCATATTGCAAAATACAGAAACGAGCAGAAGTCCGCTCGTTTCCATATTGTTACCTATATAATATAGGCAAACGCCCAACTTCTTGATTTTTAATCAAAGTCCAATTTAGAGCGAGTTAGATTGTTTAACTTTTTAGCCCATTTTCTATCTTTTTTACGCCTAAACGGCTCAAAACAGAGGCTTTTAAATCTTCTTCTTATAGCAGCGATGACGGCGATGCTGTTCGCTCTCCAGATACTGCCACTGGCTCTGAACACCGGTATTGGTCTCCATCTGCGGCATTGCCTCAGCCCATTTAAAGCCATAACGGTGATACTGCTCTATCAGATCGGCAAAAATAAGCGCATTGGCTCCCTTCTTGCGATATTCCGGAAGAACACCAATCAAAAGCAAATCTACCGTATCCGTCTTGTGCCACTTCAGAACCTTCAGCACCTTCAGCCAACCCGTAGGGAAAAGCTTGCCATCGCCTATCTCGCGCAACGCATCGGTAAACGAAGGGAAGGAAACACCGAAGGCTACCAGCTTGTTGCCAGCGTTGCCATCCACCACACCCGTTACCAGGTTCAAGTCAGCCTTCTTGATATAAGTATTTACATACTCATCTATCTGCTTCTCCGTAAGCTGCTGGAAATCATAGAGATTCTTGTAAGTCTCGTTCACGATTTCGAACACCTTCCTGCCCATTCCTCCCGAGGTCAGTTCGCGGCGGGTAAACTTATGAACATGCAGATTATATCGGCTCTCTATCATCTGGGCAGTCTTGGCAAACTTAGCCGGCGTCACTTCCGGAATCCTGATGCGGTACTCCAGCCAGTCGTTATCCTTCTCATAGAGCGGATAACTCTCCAGATGCGTCTTGTAATAAGGATAATTGTAGTTTATATACATCGTAGACTTCCGGTCGAAGCCCTCGATGAGCAAGCCTTCACGGTCCATATCCGTAAATCCGAGCGGACCTACGCATTCGTTCATTCCCTTGCTCTTGCCCCAGTTTTCTACCGCGCGCAACAAGGCACAGGAAACCGCTACATTATCCACGAAATCGAACCAGCCGAAGCGAACCTGCTTCTTGTTCCACTCTTCGTTGGCACGATGGTTGATAATGCCAGCAATTCTACCTACGATACGAGCCTCACTGTCAACCGCCAGGAAGTATTGAGCCTCGCAGAATTCGAAGGCAGGATTCTTCTTTGGGTCCAGCGTATTCATCTCGTCGAAACGCAAAAAAGGAATGGCAAACTTATGGCCTCTGTAGAGATCATAATGAAACTGAATGAAGGTTTTCAGCCCTTTTTTAGTCGTTATCGGTATGATTCTTATCTCATCATTCATTAGTATATTGTTTTATGTATATATATTCAATTGCGGTGCAAAAATACAATAAATTTATGAATAATGCAACTCTTTTCTTATAAATTTATAAAAGTTGGTTCATAATTGTCCAACTTTGTGGATATTTATGTACCTTTGCAGGTTGAAATGCCCCAAAAGAGCATCATAAAGTTATGAAGAAAGAGAAAAGAGACAACTATACGTTCCTCACTCATGCCCCTGTGCATCATGTGATTTTTACGATGGCCATACCAACGATTATCAGTATGCTGTCGACGAGCATGTACAATCTCGCCGACACCTATTTCGTGGGCAGCATCAACACGCAGAGTGTGGCAGCGGTAGGCGTTTCCTTTGCAGCAATGGCTGTGATTCAGGCAATAGGTTTCTTCTTCGGCCACGGAGCGGGCAATTATGTTTCGCGACAGTTGGGCGCCAAGCATACGGAAGAGGCACAGAAGATGGCAACAACGGGCTTTGTGCTGAGTTTTCTTACCGGTCTCCTCATTGCCATCCTGGGTCATCTTTTCCTCACACCGCTCTGCCTTCTGATGGGTTCTACGCCCACCATTCTTCCTTATACAGAGCGTTATCTGGGCATTATCCTGCTGGGTGCTCCCTTTATGACCACCTCGCTTACGCTGAATAATCTGATGCGCTTTCAGGGCAATACGATGTATGCGATGAAAGGCATCATGTCGGGTGTGCTGCTCAATCTGATTCTGGCTCCTCTGCTCATTCTCTACTTCCAGCTGGGCATTACCGGAGCCGCCGTAGCCACCCTCATCAGCCAGTGTTTCGGCTGCGCCATGCTCTTCTGGATGACGCATAAAGGCGAGAACATCCGCATCCGTCTCAGCAATTTCACCCCTACCCGCGCCTTTGCCAAGGAGATTATCTTCGGCGGAACCCCTTCGCTGTCAAGACAGGGACTGGGAAGTATCGCTACGCTGATGCTCAATGTGGCAGCAGGTGCGTTTGGCGATGCAGCCATTGCGGGCATGAGCATCGTTACCCGCATCTCCTTCTTCACCTATGCGATGGTCATCGGTCTGGGACAGGGATTCCAGCCGCTCTGCGGATTCTGCTACGGTGCCAAACTCTATGGGCGCGTAAAGGAAGCCTTCTTTTTCTGCATTAAATGCGGCACGGTTTTCCTCAGCGTCTGTGCCCTTCTCGGCTTCATTTTCTCAACTTCCATCATCAGCATCTTCCGCGATGATGCAGCGGTTGTAGCCGTAGGTTCGGCAGCTTTGCGATGGCAGGTGCTCAGTTTTCCGCTCGTAGCCAGCATCGTGCTCACCAACATGCTGATGCAGACCATCCGTAAACCGGTGAGAGCCAACATCGTAGCGGCGGCAAGAAGCGGACTGTTCTTCATTCCGCTCATCTTCATCCTCCCCTATTTCTTCGGATTGCTGGGCGTGGAGATGTGTCAGATGTGGGCAGATTGCTGCTCGTTTGCCGTTGCGGTTCCGATAGCCTGGAGCGCTTTCAGGGATATGAGAAGAGAGCAGATGGAACTTGGGAAAAGCCACTAGAATAAAAGAAAATACTTGAGATAAGAGAAAATACTTGAGATAAGAGAAATGGAGAAAACTTATTACATAGGATTGGACGTTGGCTCTACGACAGCCAAAATAGCCGCTATCGACAGCGATAATCGGGTAATTTACTCAAAATACGAACGCCACAACGCTCGTGTCAACGAACTTGTGTCACAATATTTCGATGAGATTTTAGCCCTTGTGGGCGATGCAGAGGCAAGAATCTGCGTAACGGGAAGCGTAGGAATGGCTACTGCCGAACAGCTCCAGGCGGAGTTTGTACAGGAGGTGGTGGCTGCATCGGTCTATGCCCGTACTGCCCATCCTGAGGCGAAGGCGCTCATCGATATCGGCGGCGAGGACGCGAAGGTTATCTTCTTCAAGGAAAACGGAAATATGGAACTGCGCATGAACGGCAACTGTGCCGGCGGAACGGGTGCTTTCATCGACCAGATGAGTGTGCTGATGGGCGTAGAGAACCAGAAGATGAGCGAGTTGGCGATGAAGGCAGAGCACGTTTATCCGATGGCTGCCCGCTGTGGCGTGTTTGCCAAGACCGACATCCAGAACCTGATGGCGCGCAATCTGCCCGAAGCAGATATTGCAGCCAGCATCTTCCATTCCATCGCCGTACAGACGGTGGTAACACTTTCTCACGGCATCAGTTTCGAAGCTCCTATCCTGCTCTGCGGCGGTCCGCTGACCTTTCTTCCGGCTCTCCGCAAGGCTTTCTGCGATTATCTCCATCTCTCTCCAAACGACTTCATCGTATCCGGAAACAGCAATCTCATTCCGGCTCTGGGCTGTGCTTACCGGGCTAAATCGGCAGATTCTGCAGCCTCAGTTTCGGTACTCAGAAGTCGGATGAAAAAAGAAATACAAACGGAATGGACCAGCAGTCTGCTGCCTCTGTTCAAGAATGAGAAAGAGCACCAGGAATGGCTCAAATCAAAAACGAAATTCGCTACCGAAACCCAACCGCTGAATAAAGGAAAACAGCAGGTTGTGATTGGTATTGACTCGGGCTCTACTACGACGAAGATTGTTGCGGTAAGGGTGAATGCGGAGACGCCTACGGGAGATATTGTCTTTACCAATTACCGCCTGAATCTGGGAAATCCGATCAAGGCTGTAGCGGATGGACTGAACGCCCTGAAGCAGGAAGCTGCATTGCGAGGCGCTGAACTGGAAATCGTAGGCTCCTGCTCTACAGGTTACGGCGAAGAACTCATCAAGGCGGCTTTCGGCCTCGACAGCGGCATTATCGAAACAATGGCGCACGAAAGAGCGGCTGCCTCACTCATGCCCGACGTGAGTTTTATCCTGGACATCGGCGGACAGGACATGAAGGCTATCTTCGTGGAGAAAGGGGCTGTGGTGCGCATGGAACTCAACGAGGCGTGCAGTTCGGGCTGCGGAACATTTATCCAGACCTTTGCCAACAATATGGGTTATTCTGTAGGCGATTTTGCCCAACTCGCCTGCCAGTCGAAGGCTCCCTGCGACCTGGGAACCCGCTGCACCGTCTTCATGAACTCGAAGGTGAAGCAGGTGCTCAGAGAGGGCGCATCTGTAGCTGATATTTCTGCCGGAATCTCTTATTCGGTCATCAAGAACTGTCTTTATAAGGTATTGAAACTCCATGGTAATGAGAACCTTGGAGGCAAAATCGTTGTGCAGGGTGGTACGATGAGAAACGATGCGGTGGTAAGAGCATTTGAGTTACTCACCCATACCGAAGTGGCACGAAGCAACATGCCGGAACTGATGGGCGCCTACGGCTGTGCCCTTCATGCGGCGGCAGATTATAAACATCGCACATCTGCAGAAGACGAGCACCCTGCCTCATCAAGATCCATCGATGATCTCCAGAATCTGGCTCATTATGAAACCAAACAGCTGCAATGCAAAGGCTGCGAAAACCATTGTTATGTTTCCCGCTACACCTTTGCCGGCGGTAACCGATTCTACTCCGGAAACAAGTGTGAGCGTGTGTTCAACAACAAGGGAGCAAACGGGATAAAAGGCAAAAATATTTACGAATATAAATATAGTTTACTATTTGATAGAGAGACAGTTAACCCACTTGACGCTGTAAAACACAGCGTCAAAGTAGGCATTCCTCGCATCCTCAACATGTACGAGGAATATCCGTTCTGGAATGCGCTGCTCCGGGCAGCAGGATTGGGCGTGATTCTCTCTTCCGATTCCACTTTCAGCCAGTATGAAGGAGCCTTGAATACGGTGATGAGCGATAATATCTGCTTCCCGGCTAAACTGGCTCACAGTCATCTGAAGGAACTCAACGAGAACCCGAAGGTTGACCGCATCCTCATGCCATACGTGGTTTATGAGCATAATGACGACCCGAAAAATACGCTGAACAGTTTCAACTGTCCGGTCGTTTCGGGCTACAGCGATGTCATCAAGTCAGTCATCAATCTGAAGAAACCGATCGATACGCCCGTCATCAACTTTGCCCAGCCTAAGGCGCTGGAAAAGCAGATTACCGATTATCTCAAGCAACTGGGAGTAAGCAAGAAGACTGCCCATAAAGCGCTGAGAGAGGCACTCTATGCTCAGGCAGTATATACAGCTGAGATTAAGAAACAGGGCTGGGAGATTCTGAAAAATGAAGAAACAGAGGCTCAGAAAACGAACGAAGACAAGATTCTGAAGCCAAACAAGGGACTTACGATTCTGCTGGCTGGCCGTCCTTATCATACTGACCCGCTGATTCAGCACAAGCTGAGCGAGATGATAGCCAATCTAGGAGTCAACGTCATCAGCGAAGACATCGCCCGGGGTAATCTCTTTGCAGATTTCAAAGACTTCAATCTGGAGAACCTGGCGACAGAAAGAAATGAGGCAGCATTAGCCAGCCAGGACAACAACGAAGCATACAACTGTCAGCCAGAGACTTATCTCGTGAAGCAATGGGCGTATATGAACCGCATTCTGAAGGCAGCACAATGGGCAGCCGAACAGGGCGATGAGGTTCATTTCGTCCAGATGACCAGCTTCGGCTGCGGTCCTGACAGTTTTATCCAGGACGAGATTCGCGACATCATGAAGCGCCACAACAAGCCGTTCACGCTGCTGAAGATAGATGATGTGAGCAATATCGGCTCTCTGAAGCTCCGTGTCCGCTCGCTCATAGAAAGCCTGAAGGGAGTAAAGGAAGTGAAGAGTGAAGAACGAAGAGTGAAAAATTCAACAGCAGAAGAAATTCAACATTCAACACTCAACATTCAACATTTACAGCAGACCAAGGTGTTCACCAAGCAGGATATTCATCGCAAGATTCTCGCTCCTTTCATGACCGAATACCTCACCCCTATCATTCCGCCTATCCTGAAACTGATAGGCTATGATGTTGAGGTACTTCCGATGAGCAATGAGGTGAGCGCCGAACTCGGCTTGAAGTTTGCCAACAACGAAGTCTGCTATCCGGCAACACTCATCGTCGGCGACATCATCAAAGCCTTGAAATCAGGCAGATACGACCTGAATAATACGGCAGTAGTGATGAGTCAGACGGGCGGCCAGTGTCGCGCAACCAACTACGCCGGTCTCATCAAGCGTGCGATGATTTCCAATGGATTCCAGGACATTCCGCTGCTCACACTCGGTGTAACAGCCTCAACAGGCGAAGCATCAGGCTCAACAGACGACAAGCAAGACTACAACGAGCAGGACGGCTTCAATGTGCCTTGGCTGAAATACAGTCAGATTATCGTTACCGCCATTTTCTATGGCGATGCAATCAACGAAATGTACAACGCCTGCATCGTAAGAGAGCGTAAACCGGGCATTGCCAGAGAGTTGCGCGATAAATACATGCAGCTGATAGACGGACCTATCGCCCAGAATTCAGCCAAAGGACTCATCAGACTCCTGGAACAGGCAGCCGAAGAATTCAACCAGATGACCCTCGACAGAACGTTGCCGAAGGTAGGAATCGTAGGCGAAATCTTCCTGAAGTTCAATCCTTTCGCCCACCAGTTCCTGGAGCAGAACATCATTTCGCACGGCATTGAGGTGGTTCCGCCTCTGCTTGCCCCTTTCTTCCTGCAGGAATTTGTGAATGTAGAGATACAGAAACACATGCGGCTGAGTTGCACCAAAGTGCCCGATTTCATCATCAAGGGCGCTTATCAGGCGCTGATAGGCAGAAGATTGCGCCAGGTAAACAAGGCAGCCGGCAAGTTCCGCTACTTCCGTCCGTTCACCAATATCTATGATGATGCGAAGGACGTACAGGGACTGGTTTCGCTCGCAGCCCAGTTTGGCGAAGGCTGGCTCCTGCCTGCCGACATCGTAGGTTACATCCGTGATGGCGTGAACAACATCATCTCGCTCCAGCCTTTCGGTTGCATCGCTAACCACGTGATTTCCAAGGGCATCGAGAAACGTCTCCACGACCGGTTCCCAATGCTCAACCTCGTATCGCTCGACTTCGATTCCGGTGTTTCAGAGGTAAACGTCACCAACCGACTGCTCCTCTTCCTGGACAGCATCGCAAAATAAGACAAGCCAGACCCATGTACGGTAAAACACCGTATATGGGTCTTTCCGTCTTTCATCCCCAAAAAAATCGCTCTAAAAAATACAAAAAACCGTAGCTATTTCTTTGTCATTCAAGAAAATAATCGTATCTTTGCACTCAAATTTTATTGAGACATTAAGAAAATGAGTAAAGATACATTAACTCATCAGCTGACAGAGACCATCGAGGAGCTTTCGAGCGCCGAATCTTTGAAGGGTCTCTTCCATCAGCATCGAGACGGGAATCCACTTCCTTCGGGCAAGGCGCTCGAAGAAATCATCAGTTTGTCCCGTTCTATCCTCTTTCCGGGATATTTCGGCAATTCTTCGGTAAATATCTCAACCATCAAATATCATATTGGAGTAAGAGTAGAGAAACTCTATGAGATGCTGTCTGAGCAGATTCTCGCCGGTCTCTGCTTCGCCAACGACTGCGAAACGGAAACCCAGGCTGAACTGCAGCACCAGCGTGCCAAGGCAGGCGTGATTGCAGCCAAGGTAATCATGGAATTCCCGAGACTGCGCAAGATTCTGGCTACCGATGTAGAGGCTGCCTACGAGGGCGACCCGGCTGCCATGAGCCACGGAGAAATCATCTCCTGCTACCCGGTCATCAAGGCGATTACCAACTACCGCATCGCCCACGTACTGCACGAACTGGGAGTGCCGCTCATTCCGAGAATGATGACTGAACTGGCGCATTCGGAAACCGGTATTGATATTAACCCGGAGGCTACCATCGGCAAGCACTTCACCATCGACCACGGTACGGGTGTGGTGATTGGAGCTACCTGCATCATCGGCGACAATGTGAAACTCTACCAGGGTGTAACCCTCGGAGCCAAGAGTTTCCCTCTCGATAAGGACGGCAACCCTATCAAGGGAATCCCTCGCCACCCTATCCTCGAAAATGATGTCATCGTCTACGCCAATGCCACCATCCTCGGTCGCATCACCATCGGAGAAGGCTGCGTAGTGGGAGCCAACGTATGGGTTACCAAGGATATGAAACCGAAAACAAAGAAATATAAAAAAGAAAAACAAAGTTTATTAGATATAGAATTCAATAATGGAACAGGAATTTGAACTCATTGCCAAGACCTTCATGGGCCTCGAGCCTGTCTTGGCTGAAGAGCTCACCCAGTTGGGTGCCAATAATGTACAGATCGGTCGCCGCATGGTGTCTTTCACAGGCGACAAGGAAATGATGTATCGTGCTAACTTCCAGTTGCACACAGCCATCCGTATCTTAAAGCCTATCAAGCACTTCAAGGCGAGAAGCGCTGAAGAGGTGTATGATCAGATCCAGAAGATCAAGTGGGATGACATCTTAGACGTGAAGAAGACTTTCTCTGTTGACTCTGTAGTCTACTCAGAGGAGTTCCGCAACTCACGCTTCGTAACCTACAAGGTAAAGGATGCGATTGTTGACTGGTTCCGCGAGAAGCAGGGTACACGTCCAAATATCAGCGTATCTAACCCGGATATCCGCCTCAACATCCACATTGCAGAAGACAATGCCACCTTGAGTCTCGATTCGAGTGGTGAGAGTCTGCACCGCCGTGGCTACCGCCAGGAGCAGGTAGAGGCTCCTCTGAACGAGGTTCTCGCTGCAGGTATGATTCTGATGACCGGCTGGAAGGGCGAATGCGATTTCATCGACCCGATGTGTGGTTCAGGTACCATCGCCATCGAAGCTGCCCTCATCGCCCGCAACATCTCTCCAGGTGTATTCCGCAAGGAGTTTGCCTTCGAGAAATGGAACGATTTCGACCAGGATCTCTTCGATATGATCTATAACGACGACTCTCAAGAGCGTGAGTTCGAGCACCACATCTATGGTTACGATGTTGATATGAAGGCTGTAAACACAGCCAACCTCAACGTACGTGCTGCCGGTCTTAGCAAGGACATCACCATCTCACAGGCTGATTTCAAGGACTTCACCCAGCCAGCCGAGAAGAGCATCATCGTGATGAACCCTCCATACGGTGAGCGCATCTCTACCCCTAACCTTCTGAACACCTACAAGATGATAGGTGAGCGTTTCAAGAAGGCTTTTGCCGGCAACGAGGCTTGGGTATTGAGCTACCGCGAGGAGTGCTTCGAGCAGATTGGTCTGAAACCATCTATCAAGATTCCTGTATTCAACGGAAGCTTGGAGTGCGAATTCCGCAAGTATGTGATGTTCGACGGCAAGATGAAGGACTTCCGTTCTGAAGGCGGTATTGTGAAGACAGAGCGCGAGAAGAGCGAGATGGCTCAGAAGCACCGTTTCAAGAAGGAGCGTGAATTCAAGAAGCGTGTTAGCGAGGAGACAGAAAACGAGGAGGACGATATCCGTTCTTTCAAGTTCCATACTCACCGTCTGGAAGACTTCGAGAAGAAGCGTGCTGAGTTCCATAAGGGCGGCCGTTCACGTATCGGTGGCGGTCGACGCAACGATGACGACGATGACAAGCGTGGCAGCCGTAGCTTCAAGGGCGACCGCAAGGGTGGCCGTGACTTCGGTGGCAAGCGCGACGGAAAGCGTTTCGAGAAAGGCGACAAGCGTGGTGGCTTCAAGGGCGACAAACGTGGTGGCTTCAAGGGCGACAAGCGTGGTGGCCGTGATTTCGGAGGCAAGCGCGGAGGCAAGAAGAACTTCAGCGTTGACTTCGACGACGAGGATTAAAGACATATCGACCCATGCGCTGTAAAACACAACGCATGGGTGGTAAAACACGATAAAGTAAAGAATATAATGAATCTGAAGAATTCAATTTATAAATTATCTTTTGCTGCTATGATCATGATGGCTATGAATGCAACCGACTTACAGGCTCAGGGCGTGGTTCCTGCTCAGAAAGGCGAGAAAACCTTTACATTGGAAGACCTGAACTTCGGCGGCAACAACTATCGTAACATGGTAGCTAAGAACCGCTGGTGCACCTGGTGGGGCAATGAACTCGTTCGCCAGGATGTGGATGCCTGCTATCTCGTCAACAAGACGACAGGCAAGGAGACCAAACTCTTCGGCATCAATGACATCAACCAGTGGATTGCTCCTACCAAAGACATCAAGGTAAGAGCCCTCTACAATGCTCTCTTCCCTTTTGCAGGCAAGAGCATCGTGATGGTAAGCAACGGCAGCAAGACATATACCGTAGACTTCAAGAAGCATAAGCTGCTGAGCGAGATGGATTTTGCTGACGGCGAGAACCTCCTGGAGGCCAACGCCCAGCAGAACGCCTTCGCCTATCTGAAGGGCAGCAACCTCTATGTGCGTACCTTCGATGTAACCAGCAACGCCCTGACAAAAGAAAAGAAATCTCACGATTTCCAGCTCTCAAAGGATGGAAGCCGCGAAATTGTTTATGGACAGAGTGTTCACCGCGATGAGTTCGGTATCAGCAAGGGAACCTTCTGGAGTCCGAACGGCGAACTGCTCGCCTTCTATCGAATGGACCAGAGTATGGTAACCGACTATCCGCAGGTCGACATCCCGGAAATCGGTTTCAATCATCCTGAAACACAGAGTTGCATTGCTACTCCTGCACCAGACAAGTATCCGATGACTGGCGAGACATCACACAAGGTAACCGTAGGCGTGTTCGACAGCATGACCGGCAAGACCGTCTATCTGAAGGCTGGCGACCCAACCGACCGCTACTTCACCAACATCGCATGGAGTCCGGACAGCAAGACCATCTATATGTTCGAACTGAACCGCGACCAGAACGACTGCCGCCTTACCGCCTACAGCGCAGAGACCGGCGAGAAGACTGGCGAGCTCTATCGCGAAACCGACGAGAAATACGTGGAGCCTTGCCACCCTATCCAGTTCCTGCCTTGGGACAGCAACAGCTTTATCATGCAGAGCCGCAAGGATGGCTACAACCACCTCTATCTCTGCACCCTGGGCAAGCACGGAAGCCGCATGGCCAGCAATACAGAATCACTCGAAATCAAGCAGTTGACTTCCGGTAAATGGGAAGTGATGGAAGTGCTCGGTTTCAACAGCAAGCGCAAGAGTATCATCATCGCATCCAACGAGAAATCGCCTATCCAGAGAAACATCTTTGCCGTAGATACAAAAACCGGCAAGCGTACGCTGGTAGATGATTGCGGAAAGGGATGGCACAGCGCCACTTTGAGCGAGAACGGACAGTATGTCTTCGACAACTACTCTACTCCTACTGTGCCTCGCAAGATTGCCCTCGTAAACACCGAGAACGGCAAGCGCACCGCCTACTTCACTGCCGAGAACCCTTGGAAGGGCTACAATGTGCCTGAGTACAGTTGCGGTTCCATCAAGGCTGCCGATGGCGAAACAGACCTCTACTGGAGAATGGTGAAGCCGGTAAACTTCGATCCAAACAAGAAGTATCCTACCATTATATATGTATATGGTGGTCCTCATGCCCACAACGTAGATGCCCGCTGGAACTACTCTAGCCGTGGTTGGGAAACCTACATGGCAGAAAAGGGCTATCTGCTCTTCATCCTCGACAACCGTGGAAGCGAGAACCGTGGCAAGGCTTTCGAGCAGGCTACCTTCCGCCAGCTCGGACAGATTGAGATGCAAGACCAGATGAAGGGTGTGGAATATCTGAAGACGCTTCCTTACGTAGATGCTGACAAGATTGGCGTTCACGGCTGGAGCTTCGGCGGATTCATGACCATCTCGCTGATGACCAACCACTCTGATGTGTTCAAGGTAGGCGTAGCAGGCGGTCCGGTAATCGACTGGCACTGGTACGAGGTGATGTATGGCGAGCGCTATATGGACACCCCACAGACCAACCCAGAGGGTTACAAGAAGACCTCTCTGCTCTATCAGGCAAAGAACCTGAAGGGCAAGCTGCAGATTATCCAGGGCTTGAACGATGTGACTGTAGTACCACAGCACTGCCTCACCTTCCTCAAGGCTTGCATCGCAGCAGGCACCCAGCCAGACTTCTTCGTCTATCCTGGCGAGCCTCACAACATGAGAGGTCATCAGAGCACTCATCTGCATGAGCGCATCAGCAATTATTTCTTCGATTATCTCAAGTAAATATATAGGAGTAAACATCCCCCGAAAAAGGGGAGTTTACTTCTACATCAAATAACAAACAATAACTTACAGCAAATGAAAATTTTATTGTTAGGAGGCGGTGGCCGCGAGCACGCCTTAGCATGGAAAATCGCTCAGAGCGAGAAGTGTGAGAAACTCTTCATCGCTCCAGGTAATGCCGGTACACAGAATGTCGGCGAGAACGTAGATATCAAGGCAGACGACTTTGAGGCGCTCAAGAACTTCACAGTAGAAAATGGCGTTGATATGGTGGTAGTTGGTCCGGAAGACCCATTGGTAAAGGGTGTTTACGATGACTTCAAGAACGATCCTCGCACCCAGAACATCCCTGTCATCGGTCCATCAAAGGCTGGCGCCGTACTGGAAGGCAGCAAGGACTTCGCCAAGAAGTTCATGAAGCGCCACAACATCCCTACTGCCCAGTATGAGACTTTCGACGGCGAGCACATAGAGGAAGGCTTGAAGTTCCTGGAGACACTGAAGGCTCCTTATGTATTGAAGGCTGACGGTTTGTGCGCCGGTAAGGGCGTTCTCATCCTCCCTACCCTGGAAGAGGCTAAGAAAGAGTTCAAGGAGATGCTCGGCGGTATGTTCGGCAACGCTTCTGCACGCGTAGTCATCGAGGAGTTCCTCAGCGGCATTGAGTGCTCTGTATTCGTATTGACCGACGGCAAGAACTACAAGATTCTGCCTGAGGCTAAGGATTACAAGCGCATCGGCGAGCACGATACCGGTCTGAACACTGGCGGTATGGGTAGCGTTACCCCTGTACCATTCGCTACCAAGGAGTGGATGCAGAAGGTTGACGAGCGCATCATCCGTCCTACCGTAGAAGGACTTGCTGAGGAGAACATCGACTATAAGGGATTCATCTTCTTCGGTCTGATCAACGTTGAAGGCGAGCCTATGGTCATCGAGTACAACTGCCGTATGGGTGACCCTGAGACAGAGAGCGTGATGCTCCGCCTGAAGAGCGACATCGTGGATCTCTTCGAAGGTGTAGCAGCAGGCGATTTGGACAAGCGCAGCATCGAGTTTGACGAGCGTGCAGCAGTCTGCGTGATGCTTGTAAGCGGCGGTTATCCAGAGGCTTACAAGAAGGGTTATCCTATCCATGGCATCGATGACGTGGAAGGCTCAGTAGTATTCCACTCCGGTACAGCCATGAAGGATGGTCAGGTAGTTACCAATGGTGGTCGTGTCATCTGCGTAAGCAGCTATGGCAAGGACAAGGAAGAAGCCCTGAAGAAGAGCTTTGCTGAGGCACAGAAGATCCAGTTCACCGACAAGTACTTCCGTTCTGATATCGGACAGGACCTTTAGATTTTAATGTTGAATGTTGAATGTTGAATTAGGCTAGCGCCCTTGAGTCCGTTAGGCAATTCAACATTCAACATTCAACATTCAACATTGTTTTAAGCATTCAACATTGAATTAGATGTTAAGAAAGAAAACTTTTCAAAATAAAGTAGCGGCTAGCCGCTACTCTTTACCTATTACTGCAACCCTTGCCACGCTGGTTTGGGTTGCAGTAGGTTTATTGGTATCCAATATCTGGGTAGAATTTGCTTTTACAGCCATGTCTACCCTGCTGATGGTGGAACTGAACAACCGTAATGCCCTGATGCGTACCTACAGCCGAATGGTATCTTGCAGTTTTCTGGCATTAATGACGATGGCAGGACTCCCCCAACTCTCTTTAAAAAGCAGTATTGTGACGATGTGTTTCATCGCCTTTTATCTCATTATCTGGAATTGCTATCAGGATAAGCGCTCTACAGGCTGGACTTTCTACGCCTTTGCCTGCATCGGTCTGGCATCGATGGTTTTCGTGCAGATAGGCTATTTCATGCCTATACTGTGGATCATGATGATGGTGTTTACCCTCTCGTTTAGCGTAAAGACATTCTTTGCATCCCTGGTAGGTCTCATCGTGCCCTATTGGTTTGCAGCCGGTTATTTCTTCTATACCGACAACATACAGGGTCTGGCTGACCACTTCTGCGAATTCATCAACTACAGCGAACTCTTTGATTATTCGCAGGTTACCGACCATCAGGTACTGAACCTGGGTTTCGTTACCCTGCTCACCATCATCGGTTCCATCCACTTCATACGCACCAGCTACGGCGACAAGATACGAACCCGCATGATCTACGAAACGTTTATCATGATATCGGTTGCCTGCATCATCTTCATCGTCCTCCAGCCTCGACATATACAGGAACTGGGCGGCATCCTGATTGTGAATACAGCACCGCTTATCGCCCATTTCATCACATTCACCAGAGGTAAGTTTACCAACATCTCCTTCATCCTGCTGCTCATCATGCTGGTACTTATCATGGCTTACAACATACTCGTACCAGAGAGCATATTACTATGAGCTGGATTATCAGTTTCTTAATCGACTGGGGCTATTGGGGCATGCTTGCTGCAGCTTTTCTGGCAGGTTCTTTCTTCCCATTCAGCAGCGAGGCAGTAATGGCAGGCTTGCAGGCAGCTGGACTAGAGCCTCTCCCCCTCGTTATCTACGGTAGCATCGGCAATGTGCTTGGTTCCATGTTCAACTACGGTGTGGGCAGAATGGGTAAGATGGAATGGATAGAGAAATACCTGCATGTGAAGAAAAAAAGTCTGGATAAGGCTGAACGTTTCATGGCAGGCAGAGGCGCCTGGATGGGATTCTTCGCCTTTCTCCCACTATTGGGAAGTGCCATCACCATCGTTTTAGGCTTGACAAGAGCCAATATTCCGATTTCGATACTCAGTATCACCATCGGAAAGGTACTAAGATATGTTTTATTGGTCTATGGACTGAGTTTTATCGTTTAATTATGAAGAGATTTTTATACCTTATTATAATATGCGCCCTAATGGTTGGCTGCAAAAGCAACCAGCAAAAGGCTGGCATGGCTGAAAGTAATGCCAAGCCTACTGTAACCGTTACCATCCCTCCCTACCAATATTTCGTAGATAAGATTGCCGGAGATAAGGTGGATGTCAACGTAATGGTATCGAATGGTAACAATCCAGAGACTTACGAGCCATACGCCCAGCAGATGATGGAACTTTCGAAGAGTGCCCTCTATCTGAAAGTGGGCAGCATCGGTTTCGAACAGACCTGGATGAAGAAGCTGCAGAACAACGCTCCTGATATGAAAGTGATAGATACTTCCGTGGGTATCAAGCCTGCCAAGACTCCGGGTGGCAACATCGACCCACACGTATGGATGAGTTGCAGCAACGCCCGCATCATCTCCAGCAACATCTTCAAGGCACTCTGCAATCTGGAGCCGAAGAACAAGGCATTCTTTGAGAAGAACTATCTGTCGCTGCTGAAGATCATCGACAAGCGAGACAGCATCATCAGAAAGAGTTTCAAGGATAATCCGGAGATGGTTCGCAAGTTCGTCATCTATCACCCTATCCTCACCTACTTTGCCCGTGATTACCAGCTTGAGCAGCTTGCCATAGAGGAAGAAGGCAGGGAGCCTAGTGCCTCCCAGCTGAAGAGCCTTATAGAGAGAGCCAGAAAAGAAAAGATCAAGTTCTGCCTGATACAGGCAGAATTTGCCAACCGCAACACCACAACCTTCATCAAGGAGAGCCACACCAAGCCAATGGATATCAATCCATTGCAGGGCGACTGGAACTGGGCGATGCAGGAAGCGGCAGCAGCGGTACAAGGCAAGAAAATCGTTGTTGGGAAGTAAAAACTACAATAATATGACTCCAATCATAAAAATCGAGCATCTTTCTGCTGGCTATGAAGGCAAGGAGGTGCTCCACGACATCAACCTCACCGTCTGTAAAGACGATTATCTTGGCATCATCGGTCCCAACGGTGGTGGCAAGACAACCCTCATGCGCCTCATCCTGGGACTGATGAAACCCACAGACGGCAGCATCCGCTTTTATAAAGACGGGGAGGAAGTAAGGGAAATCAGTATGGGATATCTGCCCCAATACAACCATCTCGACAAACAGTTTCCTATCTCCGTTTATGAAGTGGTACTCTCAGGACTCAGTAAGACCAAAAGTCTCTTTTCGAGATACACCCAGGCACAGCACCAGCAGGTTCTCGACTGTCTGGAACAGATGCAGCTCACGGAGTTGAAAGACCGCCATATCGCAGCCTTGAGCGGCGGACAGCTGCAGCGAGTACTCCTCGCCCGCGCCATTGTTTCGAAACCCGATGTAGTGATACTGGATGAGCCCAACACCTACATCGACCGCCGTTTCCAGAAGCAGATGTACGAGATGCTGGAACAGATCAACCGGGAGTGCGCCATTATCATCGTAAGCCATGATGTAGCCGAAGTGCTCAATAACGTAAAGCACATCGCCTGCGTAAATCATCATCTCCACTACCACGATACGGCAGATATGCCGAGAGAGAAACTGGAAGAGCATTTCTTAAATGTATAGGCTTATTATATAATAATGCCTAAAAAACAGGTGCAAAAATCCATATTATCTCATCTTTTTATTATCTTTGCAACTGGAATGTGCCTTTCTTGAAAGGCACGGAGAAAGCACTCAGAAACAGAGAAAGCATTCAGAAAGAAATATAATACATTAAAGTTTAAACAATAATGAAACAGTACAGATTAGTGGACAATATCTTCGGATGGGTCGCATTCATCATTGCGGCGTTCACTTATTGTTCCACAATTGAACCGACAGCCAGTTTCTGGGACTGTCCTGAGTTTATTACGACTGCTTACAAGCAGGAGATCGGTCACCCACCTGGGGCACCATTCTTCATGCTTTTAGGCAATTTCTTCACACATTTCGCCAGCGACACTACCCAGGTAGCCAAGATGGTAAATACGATGAGCGCCCTGCTGAGCGCCGTCTGTATCATGTTCCTCTTCTGGACCATCACCCACCTGGCTCGCCGACTCGTCATCAGCGACTGGAAAGAACTGACTACCAGCAAGCTGATTGCCATCGAGGCATCCGGTATGGTGGGCGCACTCATCTACACCTTCAGCGATACCTTCTGGTTCTCAGCTGTCGAGGGTGAGGTTTATGCGTTCTCTTCTGCCTTTACCGCTGTGGTATTCTGGCTGATATTGAAGTGGGAAGACCATGCTGACGAGCCTCATAGCGACCGTTGGCTTGTGCTCATCGCCTATATGACCGGCTTGAGTATCGGTGTCCACCTGCTCAACCTGCTCTGTATCCCAGCCATCGTATTGGTTTATTACTACAAGAAGGTGCCACATGCCAACCTCAAGGGCTCGCTCCTGGCGCTGTTCCTTTCATTCCTCGTAGTGGTAGCCGTACTGTATGGTGTGGTTCCAGGTATCATCACCGTAGGCGGCTGGTTCGAGCTGTTCTTTGTCAACACCCTCGGCTGTCCGTTCAATACCGGTGAAATCGTATACATCATCTGTCTTGTAGCCTCTGTCATCTGGGGCATCTACGAGACCTGTAATGCATCAGAGAAGAACGAGAAGAAGCAGAATATCGCCTTCGTTCTCGGTTTCGGCATGCTCGGCATCCCATTCTACGGATATGGCTGGACTGCTGCCATCACCGGTATCATCGTGCTGGTTATCCTCTGGTTCGTACTCGGCTACAAGCGCAAGCAGGAAGTAGTAACAGGCGTTGACGAATCTACTGGCATCGCCAAAAAGAAGATGCAGCTCCTGCCGCTCATCTCATCACGCGTCAAGAACACAGCCTTGCTCTGCATGCTGATGCTGATGATTGGTTATTCCAGCTACGCACTCATCGTGATCCGTTCTTCTGCCAACCCTCCTATGGACCAGAACTCTCCTGAGGACATCTTTACCCTGGGAAGTTATCTGAGCCGCGACCAGTATGGCGACCGCCCTCTGTTCTATGGCCAGGCTTATACATCACAGGTAGCCCTCGAAGTAGACGGCAACATGTGCAAGCCTGTCATGAAAGAAGGCGCACCGGTTTACCAGCGCAAGGAGAAAGCTTCGGCTGATGAGAAGGACTCTTACTTCGTAGTAAGTCACAAGAATAAGTATATCTATGCCCAGAACATGCTCTTCCCTCGTATGTACAGTTCGGCTCATGCCCAGGCATACGAAGACTGGATGGGCGGTGTAGAAGGCACAGAGATTCCTTACGACCGCTGCGGAGAGAGTATGATGGTGAAGATGCCGTCACAGTTTGACAACATCCGCTTCTTCCTCTCTTACCAGTGCAACTTCATGTACTGGCGCTACTTCATGTGGAACTTTGCCGGCCGTCAGAACGACATCCAGGGCAATGGTGAGCCAGAGCACGGAAACTGGATTACCGGTTTCTCATTCATTGATGATTCACTCTATGGCGACCAGAGCAAATTGCCAGACGACCTGAAGGAGAACAAGGGCCACAATGTATTCTACTGCATGCCGCTGATTCTCGGTCTCATCGGACTTTTCTGGCAGGCTTGGTATACCCGCAAGAAGAAGGTAATGAAGAACGGCAAGGAAGAGGAAGTACTCCTCCCTATCGGAATCCAGCAGTTCTGGATTGTATTCTTCCTGTTCTTCATGACAGGTCTTGCCATTGTCATCTACCTGAATCAGACACCTATGCAGCCACGTGAGCGTGACTATGCTTACGCCGGTTCATTCTATGCATACGCTATCTGGTGCGGTCTCGGCGTACTCGCCATTATCGACATTCTGAAGCGCAAGATGAAGCTCAGCGGTACTGCCGTAACAGCTATCGTAGCAGTCATCACACTTCTCGTACCTATCCAGATGGCATCACAGACCTGGGATGATCACGACCGCTCAAACCGTTACACCTGCCGTGACTTCGGTCAGAACTACCTGATGTCACTCCAGGAGAAGGGCAACCCTATCATCTTTACCAATGGTGATAATGATACCTTCCCACTCTGGTACAACCAGGAGGTAGAAGGCGTTGGAACAGATGCCCGCGTATGTAACCTGAGCTACCTGCAGACCGACTGGTATATCGACCAGATGATGCGTCCTGCATACAACTCACCATCTGTGCCAATCACCTGGCCACGTCTCGACTTCTGTTCAGGTACCAACGAATATGTATCTGTTGAACCTGAGGCAAAGAAGCAGATTCTCGACTTCTACAAGCAGGATCCGGAGAACGCCAAGAAGCAGTTTGGTGCCGAACCGTTCGAGCTCAAGAACATCCTGAAGAACTGGGTACGCAGCAAGAACCCTGACATGCACTTCATCCCTACGGATACCCTCTATGTCACCATCGACAAGGAGGCTGTAAAGAAGAGCGGCATGATGATGGCATCAGATTCTATTCCAGACAAGATGGTCATCTCGCTTGCAGGCAAGAGCGCACTCTACAAGGGCGACCTCATGATGCTCGAAATGCTGGCACAGTGCAACTGGACCCGTCCGCTCTACGTAGCACTCACCGTAGGCGAAGAGAACTATATGAACCTCGGCGACAACTTCGTACAGGAGGGACTTGTGAACCGTATCACTCCGTTCACCACCAACAAGCCAGGTGCCAAGAACTTCGATACAGAGAAGGCTTATCACAACATCATGACCCGATTCAAGTTCGGCAACCTGAAGCAGAAGGGACTCTACATCGACGAGACAACCATGCGCATGTGCTATACCCACCGTCGCCTACTCGCCCAGACAGCCCTCCAGCTCATCGCCGAAGGCAAGAAACAGAAGGCTATCAACATCCTGAAGAAGGCTGATACCGAGATTCCTGCCTACAATGTTACGCTCGACTACATGAGCGGTGGCTTGGATATGGCTCGCGGCTGGCTGATGACCGGTCAGAAAGCCAAGGGCAAGGAATATATAGAAGCGGTATGGAAGAATGCTTCACAATACCTCAACTACTATCTCTCGCTGCCAAACGACCGTTTCCTCCAGGCAGAGCACGACTGCATCCGTCAGATCATGATTATGCAGAGCATCTGCGAGGCTGCCGGAATGGTGAGTCCACAGTTGGAGCAGAAGTATGAGAAGCAGCTCAACAACCTCTACCGTCTCTATCATGGCAGAGGTGGCAGAATGCCGGAAGGCAATCAGTAAAAAATAGAAAAAAGTTTGGTGTCGCGAAACACGACACCAAACTTTTCATTATTCATATAAACCTGTTTTATCCATGTTCATAGAGCAACCAGCCAAATGGCTCAGATGGTTATATCCAAAGGCAATCTGGAGAATGGACAAGAAAGACCATTCAGTCTATCTTACATTTGATGACGGTCCGATTCCTGAGTCAACTCCATTCATCTTAGAGACCCTGAGAAAGTACAATATCAAGGCTACTTTCTTTATGGTAGGCGAGAATGTATTGCGCAATCATAACCTCTACAATCAGATTGTGGCAGAGGGTCATCAGGTAGGCAACCATACATTCAATCATATCGGTGCCTTCAAGCACCGCGTCATCTCCTACGTGCTCAACACCAATAAGGCGAACGATATCATCCATGCCCATCTTTTCCGTCCACCTCACGGCTGGATGCGACCAAGTGAGTATTGGTGGCTGCACCGCACTTACAAGGTCATCATGTGGGATGTGGTGACGCGCGACTATTCCAAATGGATGACGGCAGAAGATGTGGTGAACAATGTGAAGCGATATGCCCGCAATGGCAGCATCATCACCTTCCACGACTCGCTGAAGAGCATTGAAAAGCTGAAGACAGCGCTCCCTCAGGCCATAGAATGGCTCATGGAACAGGGGTATGAATTTAAGACTTTTGAATAAGAAGCTGTTATTTCCAAACAGGAACAGCCCAATAAACACAGACAAGAAATGAGCAAAAGAATCAACAGTTATCAGGCAGTAGCTGCATTTGTAAGAGGTTTCTTCGAAGCTTACGCACGTGGCATCATCGATGCTACCATCGAAGGCAATGACTTCAGCAAGAAAAACGACCCGAAACAGATCAAGCAGATGATGCTGGAGCACTATGGCGAGGTAAACCAATACTTCTTCGACATCATGTTCTCTACCCTCGTACGCCTCAACTACAAGACTGCCGAGGAAGCCAACGAGCGCATGAAGAAGAACTTCGACAGCATGAAACAGGCTGACCCGACCTTTGAGCCAACCATGCTCGACTACCTGCGCATAGCCTGCAAATCGAACCAGCTTTACAAGGCGATGGAGTCTGAATACAAGCGTAACTTCACCTGGCTTCTGCAAGGCAAGTTTACCACTCTTGAAGAGCATGTACGCGATTACACCCATGGCATTCTCATCAGTCTCGCTGACGAGCCGATGGCCATCCATCTCCTGGTCCGCATCATCGTAAAGGCATACGCAGCCGGACTGAAGTGTGGCAGCAAGGAGGGCGAACAGCACCAGCTCCACATGCCTACCCTTCACGGCATGTTACTGAACAATGTCAACATCCTGCTCAACGAGACTCCGCTCAAGAGCAGCACCGAAGATCCAGTAGCCCTCTTCAAGGAGGCATGCAAGAATGAAGAAGAAAACATCAACGTTCTTTTCAACACATTAAACGATGCGATGAAAGAACTGGCAGAAGAATAAGAGAAAAGCATCATTGATGACGAGCACAGCACCAGATTCGAGAACCATCCGACTCCATATAGCGTAGAATCTCGTTATTCACTTCTTGGCGAATGGAGAGCATGGATTCTCGGTCGCAATCCACAGTAAAGTCAAGGTCTATATCTACCGAGAGTCTTGGCAGTTGGAAAACGGTGAGATTGATGGCTGTGCCACCTTTCAGCACAAGAGATTTAGACAGCAAAGGACTGTCATGGAAATAGTTCTGTCATTGTTTCTAATTTTGCACAAAGATATAAAATCTAATTTGCTTATGCGAAAAAACAGAAACTTTTTATGCTTTTTTATATGTTCTTTCCATCTTAATTGTCCGACTACGGAGGAACAAATCACCGACAGGCAAGTTCTTTTGGGAGTAACCCAAAAGGTTTCGAGTAACTCGAAACATAACTTGCTGTGTCTTTGTGGACACAATGTTTTGAAAAGGCAAAGAAACTGCGTTCTATAATAAGGACATTCAGTTGGGAATAACAAAGTGACAATGATTAAGATTACAAAAGATTTAGATATATAACAAAGCGACAATGATTAAGATTATTAAAGAACGGCTTCGGGTGTTAGTGTATTTAACCGCAAGTGGCAACCTGTCCATTTACAACAAGGAGAAATGGATGGGGCTTGTGCCGTATATTCCATGATGATGAACCTGCTCATACTAAAGGTTCTTACTCGTAATCAAATTGTCAACTTGAAAACAACATTTAAGGGAAATACCGCAAAAGGGAGACTCTTCAAAGAGTTCTTTGTGACAGAAGGACTGTGCCGTGATGGATTTTATTTTTCCGAAATAAAAGAAAAGCTATCCCATTCTTTTGCTAAAGAGGTTACATCTTCGCCTCTTCAATATACAGCATCTTTATCAGACCAAACTTCTTTTGTAGAAGAACTTAGGACTGCAATAGATAGCGACACGCCTTTGATTACCGCTCTGTCTTTTAAAGGTGGCGCTCATGCTGTACTTGCTATTGGGTATGAAGAACAAAAAGACGGTGTCAAGAAAATATTCTGTTTAGACCCAAGCTATGCCATAAGTCCGACATCCTTTTGGAATGGTGTAATAATCCTAAATGAGGGAAAAGGAAAGTACAGCCATCAGTATATAACAGATAAAGACGAAAAATATATCAATGTCAGTGAATCATTGAATATAAAAAAGAAATAACGATATGAGCGAAGAATTACAACAGAAATTTCTTGACAAACTTTGAGAAGTTGCAAACAAACTACGTGGCAATCAAGGACCTGGAGGCCAAACGTGCTGACCTTGACAAGGAGATTGAGGGCTATCTGAAAGAGTTGGGATTGTTAGAGTAAACTTTCCACAAGTTGTGGCAGAGTTCCCAGATATGAAAGGGCTTTCATACAGAAACTTGAAGTATATCAGACAATGGTATCAGTTTTATAATGAGCAACTTACAATTTGACAACAAGCTGTTTCCAAATTAGACGAAGTAAATGTGCAATAACTTGTTGCACAATTACAAGAAGGATGTCTAAGCTCATGCCTGAAAACATACAGAGCCAGTTGCCTACAATAGAAGACATTGAAGCAACACTTTCTGATATAAAGGAAACTAAGGATTTCAAAAAAGGTAATGATATGAAAAATAAAGATAATATACCGCAGTTCGTGAATAGCGACTCCTTCATGGCAGACAAGAACTATGTGAAGTGATTGTCTGACCTGAAGAAACGTTTCCGCATGGCACAACTTAAAGCTGCTGTCAAAGTGAATACGGAAATGCTCAAATTCTACTGGAGTTTGGGCGAGGACATTTGCGAGAAGCAGAAACAATACAAGTGGGGTGCAAAGGTTGTAGTTAGGCTTAGCCTTGATATGCGTTCGGAAATTCCTCAGAGTGAGGGATTTTCAAGACCTTTACCATGTAAAACGCTGGTTTGCGTTCTATTCAAGTCAAATTGAAAGAGGATGTGTCATAAGTTTATGATTCACCCTCTTCTATTTGTTGAAAGAGATAGAATATGTTGCTTGAAGAGATAGGATATGTTGTTGGAAGAGACAGAATAAGTTGTTGGAAGAGATAGGATATGTTGTTGAGACAGTCAGTATCTTCGGTCGCACAACAGCTGTTGTGCGCTTGCATAACAGCTGATATGCGCATGCACAACACCTGTTGTGCATGCGGTAGTCAACTGTTATACACCAACTATTATCCAGACTTATGACACACCCTCTTACAGGAAGTGGATAATGCAACAACCCCAATGCCAATGAACGAACATTGCTTGAAATAAAACAGGAAGCCTTTTGTCGTATCTTTGTCGATAGTTACCAAATGGTGAACAGCGGGGTGAACACTTGCCCCAAGCATTCACCTTTTCGGCTCCGGGGTGAACCCTAATAAAAAGAACTTTGTATATACAGCGCATGCTAGAAATATAAGAGTCTCTATTATAATGGGTTATATAGTGTTTTTAACACATTATTAACGCTAAAGGTTGGCATCAGGGTTCACCCTTCACCGACTTCATCGCCAAGGGCAGAGGACGACTATTCGCAGCAGGATACCGCCCCCGACCTGCCCTTCTAGGGGTGGGTAGGGTAAGTAAGGGGAGGGTACTTTCTAAGAGTTTCCTTATGTAAAGGTTCGTTTACTATAGGAAAGATATAGTATATATATAGACTCCCAGAAAAAGCGATTTCCTACTCACCCTAGTTACCCCCCGGCCGTAAACAAGATAGTTACGATGCCTAAGTATCATATTTACGGATGGTATTTAAGTCGCACACGGATCTCACAGATCTCACGGATCTTCTTCGTTGCAAGCAACGGTACTCACTAAGCCTCACAGCCAAAACTCCGAAGGAGCCAAAATCCGTGAGATCCGTGAGATCCGTGCGCGAAAATTCAACTTTCTTCTACAATTTCCAACAAGTTTCTGCTTATCGTAAATCAATCCTCGCTGAGGAGTTTCTTGATTTCCTCATCGGTCTTGGTGAGTTTGTCTTTACAGAGTTTCACCAAGGTTTTGGCACGTTTCAACTGCTCGGAGAGCTGATCAATATCGAGTTCATCATTCTCCATTCTTTCTACGATTTCTTCAAGTTCTCTTACGGCTTGTTCGTATTTCATTTTTTCTTTTTCCATATTTTTTATTTTGTTTTGGGGTAACAGAGTTTTATTCAACTTTTGCCTTCACGCTGCCCTCAGCCAACCTCGTTTCAATGATGTCGCCAGACTTCAGTTGCGAGGCAGAACGGATGCTTTTGCCATCTTTCAGCGTGATGCTGTAGCCACGTTTCAGCAATAATTCGGGGTCTTGTGCCTGGATGCGCTGGGAAAGAAGCTGCAGACGATGACTCTCGTTGAGCATCTTCCTTTCCAATATCGGCTGAATATTCTGAGAAAGAATCTCGAAATGGCGCTGGGCTTCCGATAGTTTCGACTGGACATTTGTGCTTAAACGGCTCATCAAGCGGTCGAGATAGGCTCCCTGCTTCGTCTTCACCAGCGAAAACTGAACAGGAATCGTGTTGCTCAATCTGTCGAGCCTCATCTTCTCCACCTGCAGACGGTGCTTCACATTCTGCACGATAGCCTCTTGCGCATTCACCACACGGGCATAAACCTCAGTAAGATGATTAACGAGGAAGGCGGCAGCAGCTGTCGGTGTCTTTACACGTTGGAAAGAAATCATATCCAGCACACTCTCGTCCCTTTCATGTCCTATTCCCGTAATGATAGGCAGCGGGAAGTTTGCCACATTCTCGGCAAGCGCCAGGGTGTCGAAACCCGAGAGATCGCTCGTAGCGCCACCGCCTCGGATGATGACTACGCAGTCAAACTGCTCCCATTCGGCATTGATACTGTCGAGGGCAGCTATCACGCTCTGCTCTACCCCCTCGCCCTGCATCGTAGCCGGAAAGAGGCGGGTTTGAAACTGCAGACCATAATCGTTATCGGCAAGCTGGTTGCAGAAATCACCATAACCTGCTGCCGTAGCACTGGAAATGACGGCGATGCGCTGGCAGAACATCGGGAGCACCAACTCCTTCTGCAGTTCGAATACGCCCTCTGCTTTCAGCGTATTGATGATTTCCAGCCGCTTGCGCGCCATATCGCCCATCGTATAGTTAGGATCAATATCATCTACTATCCAGGAGAAGCCATAGTTCTCATGAAACTGCGCGTGTACCTTAAGCAGCACTTTCATACCGGCATGAATGCGCTGTCCGGTGATGCGTTCGAAATTCGGTTTGATGAACATCCATCGGTTTCGCCAGCAGGAGGCATGCGCCTTGGCAATGGGCGTATTAGACCGCTCATCCTTCTCGATGAGTTCCAGATAGCAGTGCCCGCCGTAGCCCTCGCGAGCCTCGGAGAGTTCCGCTTCCACCCAATAGCTGTCGGGCAAGGACATCGAAATGACGTCACGGACCATGGAGTTTAATTCAAAAAGTGATAATCGAAGTCGTTCCATGCTGTTTGCTGTTTAAAGTTTACAGTTTACTGTTTAAAGTTAATAGTTGAAAGTTAATAGTTTATAGGGTTTAGCCGTTTGCAAGGTTGCTGTAAACTATAAACTTTCAACTGTTAACTAATAACTATTAACTACTTAATCGCTTTTCCCGTCTGATAAGCCTTCCAGAAATCAGGCACACCATATCCGAATACATTATCGGGATGATGCTGATTATTACCAGCCAATCTCACGAGTTTCATAATCTGCTTAGCCGTCTTCTGAGGCAAAGCCTGCCAGAGACACGCTACCATTCCGGCGATGAGCGGAGATGAGAAAGACGTTCCGTTATCATTGATGATATTTCCACGACCCGTAATCACACAGGTAGGACTTCCGTAAGCCATCACATCAGGCTTGATTCTGCCGTCAGCAGTAGGTCCCACGGCACTGAAAGCCGCATTCTCGCCCATTTCGTTTACGCTGCCCACGGTAAGGATATTGCGTGCATCGGCAGGGAAATTGATTTTCTTCCAACTTCCCATTCCGTCGTTTCCTGCAGAATTGACACAGATGATTCCCTTGTCAGCACACATCGAAGCGGTGCGGGAGATGAGGGTAGAATTGCCGTCCTGCTCATAATAATGATGGTTGGTAGACGCATCATCGAAGCCATGATAGCCTAACGAAGAGTTGATGACATCCACGCCACAACTGTCAGCATATTCAGCCGCAAAAGCCCAGTAATCCTCTTCTGCCAGACTCTCTGTGCGCTCATCTTCACAGCGCACCAGCAGATATTGAGCCTCAGGCGCCACCCCCACGAATCTTTCGGGTTCGTTGGCAGCCATCGTAGAAAGCACCATCGTTCCATGCTCCATCTCGGCAAAAATATTCTTGGATTGAGGAACCACAAAGTCCTTAACGCCCGCCAATCTGATATTATGCAGCGCCGGAATCTTATCCACATTCATGAATCCGCCGTCGAAGACAGCAATCATCATTCCTTTGCCCAAATGTCCGGTTCCATGCAACCGCTTGCCATTGAGCGACTGGATCTGCGCATCGGCAGCACCATATTCGCCTACTCCACCAGTCCAATCGTTCAATCCCCTGCGAACGCTACTTCTGACGCGCTGACTGACAGAATCGGGAGCAGAGAAGACCTTCATTTTCCGGGTGATGAAATCGAGTTCATCCAGTTTCCGTAGTTCCTTCTCCTTATGAATGCGGACCAGCAGGGTATTGTTCCATTTGCTCTTGCCCACTATCTCGATGCCTGCCTCGCTTACAGCCTGCTCATAAGCAGGAGCCACAGGCAAATCGGTAACATCGATGGGCAGATTCTGTCTCTTTCTGCGCTCTATGGAACGGGGAGAGAGAAAATCTGCCGGGCGACTTACCGAAAAGGGAGTGTGACTGAGGTCTTTGTCTCTGAGATAAAGACGATACATCATACACTTGCCTCCCGGATACGACACCATATCGGTTTCGGCGATGCGGGGCAACCGCATCAGTTGCTCAAAATTGCTAACCCTGTCTTCGCGAGCAAACAAAGAGAGAGCAGTCATTAAGAATGCATAAAGCATCAAAAATTTTTTCATCATTATATCGGTAGTCCGGTTTGTTATTGTTGTTGCTGCAATATTTCTGTATTGCATTTATTAATCAGTTGAATTGTTTATTCTGAAGTGCAAAAGTACAGAAATTGTACGAAAACACCAAAGGAAAAGGGAAGTTTTTATCATGAAATGCAAGTTTTTCTCATATATATAATAAGGTATCAGATATTTTTTGTACTTTTGCAGACAAGTAGCCGCTGCAATTGCATTCTGAAAGAAGCTGGGCGAGCGGCTATGAAGAAAAAACAGATATAAATGGAAAATAAACAAGCGACATTAGAATTAGGTACGAAGCCGGTGGGCAAGCTGCTCGTTCAGTATGCCTTGCCAGCGATGATTGCGATGACCGCCGCCTCACTCTACAACATCGTTGACCGAGTATTCATCGGTCAGGGTGTGGGAGCCATGGCCATCTCAGGTCTCGCCATCACCTTCCCCTTCATGAACCTCACCGCTGCCTTCGGAGCCGGTGTGGGCGTAGGAGCGTCTACTGCCATCAGCGTGAAGTTGGGACAAAAAGACTATGCCACAGCGCAAAACATTCTGGGTAACACAATTTCTCTGAATCTCATCATCGGTATCGGACTGAGCATCATCTGTCTGCTCTTCCTCGACCCTATCCTGAGATTCTTCGGAGCCAGCGACCAGACGCTCATCTATGCCCATGAGTATATGGTCATCATCCTGCTGGGCAATGTGGTGAGCCACATGTATTTCGGCATGAATGCCCTGCTCCGAGCAGCGAGCAAACCCAAGCAGGCGATGTACGCCACCATCTTCACGGTGGTGATGAACGTGATACTGGATGCCCTCTTCATCCTCGTTTTCAAATGGGGAATACAGGGTGCCGCCATCGCCACTATCCTATCGCAGCTGATGGCGCTGATGTGGCAGATTAAGCTCTTCAGCAACAAGAGCGAGCTGCTCCACTTCAAGAAAGGCATCTATAAACTGAAGAGGAAACTCGTGGATAATATCCTTGCCATCGGCATTTCGCCTTTCCTGATGAACGTGTGCGCCTGCATCATCGTCATCTTCATTAACAACCAGCTGGTGCGTTTCGGAGGCGACCTCTCCGTGGGAGCCTACGGAATAGCCAATGGTATTGCGATGGTGTTCATCATGTTCGTATTAGGCGTAAACCAGGGAATGCAGCCTATAGCCGGATACAACTATGGAGCCCAGAAACTGGACAGACTGATGCGCGTATTGAACCTGAGCATCATTGCCGCCACCGCCATCATGGTAACGGGCTGGCTGATAGCGATGTTCCTGCCTTACTACTGCGCACGAATGTTTACTACCGATAAGCAGCTGATAGACTTAGGCATCAAGGCGATCAGAGTGGTGATGTTCTGCTTCCCGATCATCGGGTTCCAGATGGTTATCACCAACTTCTTCCAGTGCATCGGAAAGGTGAAGATCAGTATCTTCCTCTCCTTGTCGAGACAGTTGCTCATCCTTCTGCCGCTCCTGGGTTTCCTGCCGATGATATGGGGCATTGACGGTGTATGGTGCAGCATGCCTATCTCCGATTTCTCGGCCGCAGTCATCGCTGCAATCGTAATGTCATGGTACATGAACAAGTTGAAGAAACAACATAGAGAAAACATGAAAGTTAACAGTTAACAGTTAACAGCTAAAATTTTATACTTATGACCAAGATTATCATAAACGTAGGTCGCCAGATAGGTAGCGGCGGCCATATCATCGCCGAGAAGCTGGCGGAGGATTTCGGTTGCAAATGTTACGACCGTGAGCTGCTGAATCTTGCCGCCAAGGAGAGTGGATTCTCTGAGAAATTCTTCGAGCAGAACGATGAGCAGAAGGGATTCTTCAAGTCTCTCTTCCATACCCATCTGCCCTTCCTGAGCGATAACAATTTCTATCACAACGACTTCTCGCAGGAAGGTCTGTATAAGTTCCAGAGCGACGCCATCAGAAAGGCTGCCGATGAGGGCAACTGCGTGTTTGTGGGCAGAACCGCCGACTATGTGCTGCGTGATTACAAGAACGTGATCAATATCTTCATCACCGCCAACATCAACGACCGCATCAAGGCAGTATGCAAGCGAAAGAACATCGACAGAGCCAGCGCCCGCAAGTTCATCGAAAGCCACGAGGAGCAGCGCGCCTCTTACTACGATTACTATACAGGCAAGAAGTGGGGACACAGCGAGAGCTACGACCTCTGCATCAACAGCAGCCATCTGGGAATCGAAGAAACAGAGAAGTTTATCGCAGAATTTATCAGAAAGAAGTTCGGACTTAGTGATTAATTATTAGTGATTAATTTTAGGGACATAAAATATTAAACATCATATAAATGAAGAAGATTATGCTTTTGGGCTCAGGCGAACTGGGCAAAGAATTTACCATCGCCGCAAAGCGAGCAGGACAGTACGTCATCGCTTGCGACAAGTATGACAATGCACCAGCTATGCAGGTAGCCGACGAGCGGGAAGTGTTCTCGATGCTCGATGGCGACGCATTGACCGCAGTGGTAGAGAAACATCACCCAGACATCATCGTGCCTGAGATTGAAGCTATCCGCACCGAGCGACTCTTCGACTTCGAGAAGGAGGGCATCCAGGTTGTGCCTTCTGCCCGTGCCGTGAACTACACCATGAACCGCCGTGCCATCCGCGACCTTGCCGCCAAGGAACTGGGTCTGCGCACCGCCAAGTATTTCTATGCCAAGACCTTCGAGGAGTTTAAGAACGCTGCCGATGAAATCGGTTTCCCATGCGTAGTGAAACCTCTGATGAGTTCAAGCGGACATGGTCAGAGCTATGTTCACAACGATGATGAACTGAAGGAGGCTTACAAGGAAGCAATGGAAGAAGGTCGTGGCGACGTGAAGGAAGTAATCATCGAGGAATTCATCGACTTCGATTCTGAGTTCACCCTGCTCACCGTCACCCAGAAAGACGGTCCTACCCTCTTCTGTCCACCTATCGGCCACGTACAGAAGGGCGGCGACTACCGCGAGAGCTGGCAGCCATTCCAGATTCCAGAGGAGGCTTTGAAGAAGGCTGAGCACATTGCAGGTGAAGTAACCAAGGCATTGACTGGTGCCGGTCTCTGGGGCGTAGAGTTCTTCCTGAGCAAGCAGGGCGAAGTCATCTTCTCAGAATTGAGTCCTCGTCCACACGATACAGGTATGGTAACCCTCGGTCACACCACCAACCTGAGCGAGTTTGAGCTCCACTTCCGTGCCGTGATGGGCTTGCCTATCGCCGGAATCCATCTGGAGCACATCGGCTGTTCTGCCGTCATCCTCTCGCCAGAGGAAAGCACCGAGCCATTAAACTACAATATGCTCGATGCGCTGAAGGAAGACCATACCCGCATCCGTATCTTCGGCAAGCCAGAGGCTCACGTAGGCCGCCGCATGGGCGTCGTACTCTGCTACGGCGAGAAGGGCGATGACCTCAATCAGCTTCGCGACAAGGCAAAGCGTCTGGCAAAGACTGTATTGGGAACCGACCCATACATGAAGAAATAACATCATCCCCCATAAAAAAATACCGAGAGGGCAGATTTGTTACCTGTCCAGCAACAAAGAATACAGAAAGCGAAAAGTTAACTGTTTAACAGTTAACAGTTCGTTTTCTGTACTTCTTTTATTGAAAACTCGCCCACACTATTCCAATGATTTACAATTCATTTCTATACATCACCTTATTTCCCTTCCTCTTCTTGCTGCTCCATGCCATCAAGAAGGAAGCCATCAAAAAGTATTTTTTGTTGGCGATTTCCTATGCCCTATACTACTATTACAACCAGTCATTGGCAGCTATACTTTTGGTGGTAACACTCATCTCATATACTTCCGCTCTATTGATAGAAAGAAATAAGGGAAAGGAGAGAACAAACAGCACCTCAAACAACAGAAGCAAACTCATTGTTTATTTAGGAGCCCTTCTCACCACCCTCCCCCTGCTCTTCTACAAATATACAGACTTTATCCTCACAGAGGTGCTCTACATGGATAGCCTCTCATCTCACCATACCCTCATAGTACCACTGGGTATCTCTTTCTTCACCTTTCAGGCATTGAGTTATCTCTTCGATGTTTACAGAGATAAGTATCAAGCAGAGCATCATCTGCCCACCTACATGCTCTATATATCCTTCTTCCCATCCATCACGGCAGGTCCTATCAACCGATACGATGTCCTGAGATGCCAACTGAGCCAGCTGGTGCGTCCTAACTATCAGCAGTTGGCAAATGGTGCCAAGATGATAGTGTGGGGTATGTTCTTGAAGACGGTTATTGCCGACCGTCTCTTGCTCTACGTGAATCCCGTGCTGGATGGCTATATGCAGCACAGTGGATCAGAATTGCTGGCAGCCTCCGTCCTCTATTCCATCCAACTATACACCGACTTTGCCGGCTACTCTCTCATAGCCATCGGTTCGGCTTCCATGCTCGGCATCCGCTTGCAACAGAATTTCCACAATCCCTACTTTGCCCATAGCGTCACCGACTTTTGGCATCGTTGGCACATCAGTCTCTCCCAATGGCTGCGCGATTACATCTACATCCCCATAGGCGGAAACAGATGCAGCAAGGGGAGAACCTATCTCAACATCATTATCACCTTCCTCATCAGTGGCATTTGGCATGGGGCTAACTGGACCTTCATACTTTGGGGAGTTCTTCACGGATTCTTCCAAGTGATGGAGAAGATGCTAAGCTTCACCAAAGAGAGTAGAAATACCGAGCACAAAGTTAGGCAGAGAATGAGGAGAGGAATAAGCATCCTCATCAACTTCCTGCTCATCAACTTCCTATGGATATTCTTCCGAATGCCAAGCGTGGGCGATGCCTTCCATGTAATCGGCAAGATATTCACTGAGCAAGACATGAACTTCTGGGTATTTGAAAAATTCATCCTCTTATTCATCTTGATGGTATTCGCCAAAGATCTCATCGTTGAAGTAACCCCAGGTCAAAATCCATTCCATCATCCGAAGCTCTGGGTGAGATGGTGTACATACGTCGTGGTAACTACCAGCATCTTCCTCTTCGGTGTATTCGATTCGGGGCAATTCATCTACGCAGGTTTCTAAATCGTAAGCTGAAATAAACGTAAGTTGAAACAAATCGTAAGCTGAAATATGAAAAAGTTCTTAAGTAAAATCATGGTCTTTCTTATTTTGCTGACCATCATATATATCATCACGGCACAAACCTTTCGTTATCTCGACCTTCAGGTAAAAGGCGAGAGCGGCAGGATGCGCTATATCCACAATGAGCTGATAGCCGACTCCATCATCATGGGGTCGTCGAGAGCCTTGCATCACTACGACCCAGACATCTTGGGCAACTATTATAATGTGGGAGAAGACCGCATGGGCATCATCTTCAGCATGGGCAGACTACAACTACTCAAGCAAAGACGCATGCCCCACATGCTCATCTACGATGTAGAACCAGACTATGACCTGCTGCAAGATGACAACAGTACCTATCTCACCAACCTGCGCCCCTATTACCACCGACCAGGCATACGAGAGATTTTCTGGGACGTGGACTCCACCGAGCGCATCAAGATGCTCTTTCCTTTCTATCAGTATAATTCGAGGTTACTCAAGCTGCTTGCCGACTGGCGTCATCCAGCCATGAGCTATACCAAGGGTTACTCTCCATACGAGGGATGCCAAGCCATCGAGAAGGAGACCTTACCCCAAAACAAACACGACAGAAAGAAATATGAATATCTGCACAAGTTGATAGCCGAATGCAAAAGGAGCCATACCAGCCTCATATTCACAGCATCGCCACAGCTATCCTACCAAAGCGACTCAGTATTTCGCAGGTTCAAGCTTATCTGCCAACAGGAAGGCATCCCATTCCTTAACCATTATTGCGACACTGCCTACACCCATCACAGGGCATTATTCCACAATGCCAACCATCTGAACCGTGAAGGTGCAAGCCTCTACTCCAAGGAAATTAAGAAGGAAATGAGCCTTCGTAAGTTCAATGCCAGCATCAAGTTGCCCAAGAAGGATAAGCAATAAGCAATAAAATAAGAAAAAGAGCGTTATCAAATAAAAGAATACAACTTTATGAAAGAATTAGGTAGAATCATCAAATTACATACCATATCCGACCCTAGAGGCAACCTGACCGTATCAGAGGAGAACATCGAGCTTCCCTTCGACTTGAAACGTGCCTACTGGATATACGATGTTCCACAGGGTGGCAACCGAGGCGGTCATGCCCACAAAAAGCTCCAGCAAGTCATCATCGCCGTGCATGGATCATTTACCGTATCCCTAGACAACGGCAAGGAGACCAAGAAATACCAGCTCAGCAATCCTGGCATGGGGCTCTATCTCGGCACAGAGATATGGCGCACACTGGATGATTTCTCCGAGGGAGCCGTATGCCTGGTGCTTGCCTCTGAACTTTATGAGCCAGAAGACTATCTGTATGAATACGATGAATTTCTGAAATACATCCATACCACACATAGCACAACATCAGAGCCATGATAGAAATCAAAAGATATACCCCAAAAGACGCTGCCGAATGGAACAACTTTGTTTGGAAATCCAGACAAGGCACCTTCCTCTTCGACAGAAACTATATGGACTATCATCAAGACAGATTTCATGACCATTCCTTGATGTTCTATTATAAAGGACGCTTGTATGCCATTCTTCCTGCCAATGAAACTGCGGATGAGGACAAGAAGATTCTCTATTCTCACCAAGGACTGACGTATGGAGGCTTACTGACTTGTTCCAAGGTAACAGCAGAAGTTTGCATCGACATCTTTCAGGCTCTCAAGGACTATCTCCTGCAAAATGATTTCCAGTTATGTATCTACAAGGCAATGCCATGGATATACCAGAGCATCCCTTCGGAAGAGGACCTCTATGCTCTCTCCTATATTGGGAAGGCAAAGTTGATAGCTAGAGAGATTTCCACTACCATTTTTCTCAATGCCCCCTTACGATTCAGCGAGCAGAGAAGAAGAGGCATCAAGAAAGCTGTGAGCCATGGACTAAGTGTTGGATTTACAAAATTTCCAAAGGACATCACAGACTTTTGGGATTTATTGGACAAGAATCTTTGGCAGAGGCATAATACTCATCCTGTACACTCGAAAGAGGAACTGCAATTACTTATGCATCGTTTTCCAGACCACATTCTCTGCTTTGTGGTAAAGAAAGATGAAACGATTATTGGTGGAAGCATCGTATATACTACCCCCCAAGTAATTCATACCCAGTATATCGCTGCCAACGAATTGGGCAAGGAACTGGGAGCTTTGGATGCCCTCTTCGACTTTATCCTCCACAAATGCCCATGGAATGTCCCATACTTCGACTTCGGCAAATCCACAGAAGATGCGGGCAAGTATCTCAACAAGAATCTCATCCACCAAAAGGAAGGATTCGGAGGAAGAGGGGTCATCTACGACACATACCAATGGGAAATCTAACTGAGCAGAGATAAGAATAAAGCCCACCGATTTGGTGGGCTTTATTCGTATAGATTAAGATTCAATACTTCTTTTACAAAAGCACTACGGTTACGCCTCTGGCTGCCTGCGCACCCATAACCAGAGCCTGCTCAATATCGGCAGTCTTTGACGGACCACTGATGAAAATACCGAAATTGTACTTCGGATCCATCTCAATACGGGCATAAGCCTCATGCATATTGTTCACAATCTTCTCTTTTTCGAGGAATATTACAAGGTATTCCGAGATGAAAAGCACAGCTTTCTCCTTCATGGTCTGAGGAATCCAGACGCAGCCATTCTCGGCAACACCCACTTCACCACGAACAATACCCACATCAGTACCATTCAGGTCATTAGCCTCAGCCACGGTATCAGGATTCTTCTGGGCAATCGTGATTTCTGGCAGATGAGAGGCAAAGACCTTGGCTTCCGGATAAGCCTTCTTCACCAGCTCATCCAGACTCTCACCCTCCTTCGCCTCTATCACGTGGCCACCTACCGATTCCGTCATCTCAATAAACTGTTTCAGCGTATCCTCATACTGGATAGCCTTCACATCTACGGCAGGCATATCGAATTGAACGTGCGTATTCTTACGCAACTTGTTCAGGAAATCTTCTTTCTTCATTGAACTTTGAAATTTGAACTTTGAACTTTATGATTAGCCACTACTTCACCTTTCCTTCTTTCCAAAGCTGGTGGAAGCTCTTCTTTGCAAACTCAGGCATGGCGTGACCGATGCCCCAGGCATTCCAATTGCTGAAGTGCGTACAGCATTCAGGAACCAGATTGACAAGCGGAGCAAACTTCAGGGCTGTGGTGTAGAGCACAGGACGGTCGAAGAGATACTTCATACCATTCGACATCGCCTTCTTGACAGGATCAGCCTTACCCAACTTCTCCAGACTCTGGCGCCAGACATAAATCTGAGAACCCGGTCCTACCTTGGAAGGACAGACATTATCGCATGACAAGCACAAAGTACATGCCGAAACATTATCGCTGTACTTCTGAGGATTCTTCAGCATACCCAGGTTCACACCTACAGGACCCGGAATGAAATAAGTGTAGCTGTAACCGCCTGAACGACGATAAACCGGACAGGTATTCATGCAGGCACCGCAACGCATGCATTTCAAAGTCTGCCAGTGGTCCTTATCAGCAAGAATGTCGCTTCTGCCGTTATCCACCAATACTACATGCATCTCGGCACCCGGACGAGCCTGGCGGAAATGAGAAGTGAAGGCGGTGGTAGGCTGACCGGTTCCGCAGCGGCAAAGCAGGCGCTGGAACACAGCCAATGACTTATAATCAGGAACCAGTTTCTCAATACCCATCGCTACGATATGGAGCTTAGGCATGGAAGTGGTCATATCCGCATTACCCTCGTTGGTGCAAACCACGCAATCGCCGGTAGCAGCCACACCGAAGTTACATCCGGTCATACCTGCTCCGGCTTCCATAAACTGGTCGCGGAGATGATGACGGGCACAGCGGGTCAGGTAAGTAGGATCATAGTTGCCGATTTCCTTGGAGATACCCTTCTCCTCGAACATCTTACCTACCTCCTCACGCTTCAGGTGGATGGCAGGCATCACGATATGGCTAGGCTTCTGATGCAAGAGCTGGATGATGCGCTCACCCAGGTCGGTCTCCACCACGTCAATGCCGTGCTGCTCCAGATAAGGATTCATTTCGCACTCCTCGGTGAGCATCGACTTCGACTTCACCATCTTCTTCACGTTATGATCTTTCAGGATACCGAGCACAATCTCATTGAATTCCTGTGCATCCTTTGCCCAGTGAACCTTCACCCCGCGGCTCTCCAGATTCTTGGAAAACATATCGAGGTAATCGGCGAGATGGGTAATCGTGTGCATTTTGATTTCAGACGCATGCTCGCGGAGATCTTCCCACTCAGGAAGTTCCTGCGCCATCTTATCTCTCTTCTGACGAACAGACCAGAAGGTAGCATCGTGCCAGGTGGTCTTCTCTACATTCTGCGTAAACTTCGCAGCTCTCTTGGAATGTTCTGTACTCATAGTCCTGCAGCTAATATTTGAACAACATGAATAAACTTGATCGGCATATTCTCTTTCTTGGCGATTCCAGCCATGTGCATCAGACAGGAAGAATCCGGTCCGGTAACAAACTCAGCGCCTGTAGCCATGTGGCGCTTGATCTTGTCCTCGCCCATACGGGTAGAAACGGCAGGTTCCTCAATAGAGAACATACCGCCAAATCCGCAACACTCATCCTTGCGCTCCGGTTCGTGGATGGTAATGCCTTCCACCATATTTAATAAGTCAATGATTTTGTTGAAAGGCTTGATGTGGCGCTCAGAAGGAGATGACAATCCCAGTTCGCGCACACCGTGACAACTGTTGTGTACACTCACCACATGCGGGAACTTGCCCGGCACATGATCCACCTTCAGCACATCGTGAAGGAACTCCACAACATCCATGATTTTCTTTGAGGAAATACACTCGTGCTTACCCTCAAGGATTTTAGGATAATACACCTTTACGTAAGCGGCACATGAGGCAGAAGGAGCTACGATATAATCGTAATCCTTGAACAGTTCATCAAATGTCTCTATGACCTTCTCCGACTTGTACTGAAAACCGGCATTAGCCATTGGCTGGCCGCAGCAAGTCTGTTTTTCGGGATAACCCACGTCTAGTCCGTAATGCTTAAGCAACTTGTATGTAGCCACACCCGCTTCAGGGTAAAGGGCATCCACATAACAAGGGACGAATAATCCGACTTTCATTGTTGTTATATTTATCTTGTTTGCTATTTTTTATTCTTTTTCTACATGACTAAAAGCCGCTGCAAAAGTAACAAAATAATTGCAAAAATACGACATTCTAGAGAAGAAATAATAATAATTGATGTTATTTAACTGTAAAGATTTGCAGAAAATTTGGAATAATCAAATAAATAGCGTAACTTTGCATCTAGAAATAGTGTGTCTACCATTTGTGAACTAACACAAATACAGTTTAGTTGCTAAAAACATAAATAACAAGACATATAAAGAACAAACTTATAGTTATATTTAATGATGAAGAAACAGCTTAAGAAAGTCCTCGTCCTGGGTTCCGGTGCTTTGAAGATCGGCCAGGCAGGTGAGTTTGACTATTCCGGTTCGCAGGCTCTCAAGGCTTTGCGCGAGGAGGGTATTAGTTCCGTCCTCATTAATCCAAACGTTGCTACAATTCAGACAAGTGAAGGTATTGCTGACAAGGTTTATTTCTTGCCGGTGACACCTTTTTTTGTAACTGAAATTATCAAGAAGGAGCGCCCAGACGGCATCATGCTGGCTTGGGGTGGACAGACGGGTTTGAACGTTGGTACAGAACTTTACCTCAACGGTGTGCTCAAGGAGTACGGTGTAGATGTGTTGGGTACTTCGGTAGAGGCTATCATGAACACGGAAGACCGCGACCTCTTCGTAAAGGAGCTTAACAAGGTTGACCTCAAGGTTCCAGTAAGCCACGCTTGCGAGAACATGGAGGAAGCTGTGGCTGCGGCACGCAACATCGGCTACCCTATCATGATCCGTTCTGCCTATGCGCTGGGAGGTCTCGGTTCCGGTGTCTGCAAGACTGAAGAGGAGTTCAAGGAGATTGCTGAATCTGCCTTCACTTTCGCACCTCAGGTACTTGTGGAGGAGAGTCTGAAGGGATGGAAGGAGATTGAGTTCGAGTGCATCCGTGATGCTAACGACCGTTGCTTCACCGTTGCCTCTATGGAAAACTTCGACCCACTCGGAATCCATACAGGTGAATCTATCGTTGTGGCTCCAACCTGTTCTCTTACCGACGAGCAGGTGAAGATGTTGCAGGACATCGCCGTGAAGTGCGTCCGTCACCTCAACATCGTGGGTGAGTGCAACATCCAGTATGCTTTCAATGCTGAGACCAACGACTACCGTATCATCGAGATCAATGCTCGCTTGAGCCGTTCTTCTGCCCTCGCATCTAAGGCTACCGGTTATCCGCTCGCTTTCGTTGCAGCCAAGATTGCCCTCGGTTATACGCTCGACCAGATTGGCGAGATGGGTACTCCTAACTCAGCTTATGTGGCTCCATCACTCGACTATATGATCTGTAAGATTCCTCGTTGGGACCTTACCAAGTTTGCCGGTGTAAGCCGCAAGATTGGTTCTTCCATGAAGTCTGTAGGCGAAATCATGTCTATCGGCCGTTCATTCGAGGAGATGCTCCAGAAGGGTCTCCGTATGATTGGTCAGGGAATGCACGGTTTCGTTGGCAACGACCACACCAAGTTTGATAACCTGGATGAGGAACTTTCCAACCCTACCGACCTCCGTATCTTCGCCATCGCCCAGGCTTTGGAGGAAGGTTACACCATCGAGCGCATCGAGGAGTTGACCAAGATTGATCCTTGGTTCATCGAGCGCATGAAGAATATCGTAGATTACAAGCACAAGCTTTCTGAATATAATACTCTGGAGGAGATTCCTGTCGAGGTATTGCGCGAGGCTAAGGTATTGGGCTTCTCTGACTTCCAGATTGGCCGCTTCGTATTGAAGACTCAGAACACCAATATGGAAAAGGAGGTGCTCGCAGTTCGTGCCCAACGCAAGAAGCTGAACATTCTTCCTGCCGTAAAGCGCATTTCTACTGTGGCAAGCGAGCATCCTGACCTTACCAACTATCTCTACATGACTTACGCCGTAGAGGGTTACGACATCAACTACTACAAGAACGAGAAGTCTGTCATCGTTCTCGGTTCGGGTGCTTACCGCATCGGTTCTTCCGTAGAGTTCGACTGGTGTTCAGTAAACGCCATCAATACAGCCCGCAAGTTGGGTTACAAGTCAATCATGATTAACTACAACCCGGAGACCGTATCTACCGACTACGATATGTGCGACCGTCTCTACTTCGATGAGCTTTCATTCGAGCGTGTACTCGATGTCATCGACCTGGAGTCACCACGTGGCGTGATTGTTTCTGTAGGTGGTCAGATTCCAAACAACCTGGCTATGAAGCTCCATCGCCAGTCTGTGCCAATCCTGGGTACATCTCCTGTCAACATCGACCGTGCCGAGAACCGCGGTAAGTTCTCTGCCATGCTCGATAAGTTGGGCATCGACCAGCCTAAGTGGAGCGCCCTCACTTCTATGGAGGATGTTCAGAAGTTCATCGACGAGGTAGGCTATCCTGTTCTCGTTCGTCCATCTTACGTTCTTTCCGGTGCAGCCATGAACGTTTGCCACGATGATGATGAGTTGCGTCGCTTCCTGGAGGCAGCTTCTGAGGTTTCTAAGGAATACCCGGTAGTTATCTCCCAGTTCATGACAGAGACCAACGAGATTGAGTTCGACGGTGTGGCTCAGAACGGTGAGATTGTAGAGTATGGTATTTCAGAGCACGTAGAGTATGCAGGTGTTCACTCCGGCGACGCTACCATGACCTTCCCTGCCCAGCAGATTTCCTTCGCTACAGCCCGTCAGATCAAGAAGATTTCACGTGCCATTGCCAAGGAGCTCAACATCTCTGGTCCTTTCAATATCCAGTACCTGGCTAAGGGTCGTGATGTGAAGGTGATCGAGTGTAATCTCCGTGCATCCCGCTCATTCCCATTCGTGAGCAAGGTATTGAAGCGCAACTTCATCGAGACTGCTACCCGCATCATGCTCGATGCTCCATATCAGAAACCGGATAAGTCTGCTTTCGATATCGACCGCATGGGTGTGAAGGCTTCACAGTTCTCATTCGCCCGTTTGCAGAACGCCGACCCTGTTTTGGGTGTGGACATGAGTTCTACCGGTGAGGTAGGTTGTATGGGTGATACTTTCGAGGAGGCATTGCTCAACTCATTGATTGCCACCGGCTACAAGATTCCTTCAAAGGACAAGGGCATCATGCTTTCAAGCGGTGGTGCGAAGGAGAAGGCTTCTCTGCTCGACGCTGCCCAGGCGCTGGTGAAGAACGGTTACACCATCTATGCTACAGCCGGTACAGCGAAGTTCCTGAACGAGAACAACGTGAAGGCTACAGCCGTAGGATGGCCTGATGAGGAGCACAAGGATATTCCTAACGTGATGCAGATGATTGCCGACCACAAGTTCGACCTCATCGTCAACATCCCTAAGAATCACACCAAGCGTGAGTTGACCAATGGTTACAGAATCCGTCGTGGTGCCATCGACCACAACATTCCTCTGATCACCAATGCCCGTCTGGCTTCCGCCTTCATCGAGGCATTCTGCACAATGAGCCAGGACCAGTTGCAGATTAAGAGCTGGCAGGAGTACGAGTAATCGCACGCAGATTTATATGAAATACGCCCTGTAAGGCCCAAGCCTTACAGGGCTTTTTTATTCCCTGCCATGAGAAAAAGGAGGCGAAATGATGGCTATCTCATTATTTTATTGTACCTTTGCAAACAGAAATAAGAATAAAGAATGATAGTTTGTATAGCAGAGAAACCGAGTGTGGCTAAGGATATCGCCCGAATCATCGGGGCTACCACGGCACGCGACGGTTATATGGAAGGTAATGGTTACCAAGTAACATGGACCTTCGGCCACCTTTGTGAGCTGAAGGAACCGGATGATTATACTCCGATGTGGAAACATTGGAGCCTTTCGGCGTTGCCGATGATTCCACAGCGATTCGGCATCAAGCTCATCAACGATGAAGGCATCAAGAAGCAGTTTGCTACCATCGAGAAACTGATGCAGGCTGCCGACAGCATCATCAACTGCGGTGACGCCGGACAGGAAGGAGAGCTCATCCAGAGATGGGTGATGCAGAAGGCACAGGCGAAATGCCCCGTCAAGAGACTGTGGATTTCGTCCATGACCGATGAGGCCATCAAGCAAGGCTTCCAGGAACTGAAAGACCAGGGGGAATATCAGTCACTCTATCTTGCCGGACTTTCCCGTGCCATCGGCGACTGGATTCTCGGTATGAACGCCACCCGACTTTACACATTGAAATACGGTCAGAACCGACAGGTGCTCAGCATCGGCCGGGTGCAGACCCCTACCCTTGCCCTCATCGTGAACCGACAGAAGGAAATCGACAACTTCGTTTCCGAACCTTACTGGGTACTCGCCACCATCTACCGCGACACCCAGTTTACCGCCACCAGCGGCAAGTTTACCAGCAAAGAGGAAGGCGAGAAAGCATTCAGTACCATCGCCGGCAAACCCTTCACCGTTACCGATGTAAGCAAGAAGAAGGGAAACGAGGCGCCGCCTCATCTCTACGACCTCACCTCGCTGCAGGTGGATTGCAACAAGAAGTTTGCTTATTCAGCCGATATTACACTGAAACTCATCCAGAGTCTCTACGAGAAGAAGTACACCACTTATCCTCGTGTAGATACCCAGTTCCTGACCGACGATATCTATCCGAAATGTCCGCAGATTCTGAACGGAGTAAGTCAGGCAAAGATCATGAGTCAGCAGAAATACCTCCCGCTCATTCAGCAGCTCGCAACAATCAGCAAGAAATTGCCGAAGAGCAAGAAGGTTTTCGATAATAGCAAGGTAACCGACCACCACGCCATCATCCCAACCGGTGTTCCGCCAACCGGACTCACCGATATGGAGGCAAACGTGTATGATCTCATCGCCAAGCGCTTTATCAGCGTGTTCTATCCGGACTGCAAATTCTCTACCACCACCGTATTGGGCGAAGTCATCAACGAAGACGGACCGAAACCGGAGAAGATAGAGTTCAAGGTAAGCGGTAAGGAGATTCTCGAACCAGGCTGGCGAGTAGTCTATGCCAAGGATGTAAAGAATGCAGATGACGATGATGCTTCAGATAACGCCAACGGAAATGCAGACTCAGGTAATGGCGCCAAGAAGGAAGTGGTAGAAGAAAGAACCCTCCCATCCTTCACAAAAGGCGAATCGGGAGATCATCAGCCTACCCTGACGGAGAAATGGACCACGCCACCTAAGTATTATACCGAGGCAACCCTGCTGCGTGCGATGGAGACTGCCGGTAAATTCGTAGAAGACGAAGAACTTCGTGCAGCATTGAAAGAGAACGGAATCGGCCGACCATCCTCCCGTGCCGGCATCATCGAGACCCTCTTCAAGCGCCACTACATCCGTCGCCAGCGCAAGAATCTGATGGCAACCCCGACAGGCATCGAACTCATTGACACCATCCATGAGGAACTGCTGAAGAGTTGCGAACTGACTGGTATCTGGGAGAAGAAGCTCCGCGACATCGAGCACAAGACCTACGATCCTGCCGACTTCATCAACGGACTGAAAGAACAGATCAACAAGATAGTCATCGATGTGTTGTCAGACAACAGCAACCGGAGAGTGACCATCATGACAGAAGAAGACCTCAAGAAGAAACCGGCTGCCAAGAAAGCTCCAGCCAAGAAAGCTCCAGCCAAGAAAGCCGATAAGGCTGCAGCACAGAATACAGATTCTCAGAATACTCCTGCTCAGCCGGCTCCAGCTGCCGACCCAATGGTTGGCAAACCATGTCCGCTTTGCGGCAAGGGCGTCATCATCAAGGGCAAGACCGCTTATGGCTGCAGCAACTGGAAGGCAGGCTGCCAATATCGCCAGCCATTCTCGCAGATGTAAATCAATATGAAACAAATAAGATTTTATCAAATCATAACAGCAATCAGCTGCCTCTTTCTGATAAGTTGCGGCATTGAACAGAACCTGAAGAAAGCAGACAAGCATCTTTCTTTAGGCGAATACTACGATGCGGCAACCCAATATAAAAAGGTGTACACCAAGACACCTACCAAAGAGCGGGCTGCCCGGGGCAAGGTGGCTCTGAAGATGGCACGCTGTTATGATAAAATCAACAGTACGCCGAAGGCATTGGCTGCCTACAGCAATGCCATCCGATACAAGCAGGCAGACCTCAACGACCGCCTGGCTTACGCCCGGCTTCTCCTGAAGAACGGAAGTTACAGACAGGCTGCCAAGGAATTCGAATTCCTGCTCGATTCCATGCCCGACAACATGCTGGTAAAGAACGGACTCGAATCGGCACGAAAAGCCCCAGTCTGGAAGAAGGAAGGAAGCCGGTACAAGGTAAAGCGGATGGATGTTTTCAACTCCCGAAGAGACGACTATTCGCCGATGTTCCTCAGCGATGACTACAGCCAGCTCTATTTCACCTCAACCCGCAACGAAGCCCAAGGCAGCGACCTGAACGGAGTGACGGGAACGAAATCTGCCGACATCTTCTTCTCTGAAAAGAACGACAAAGGCAAATGGAGCAAGCCGGAAGCCATCGGAACCGGCCTCAACACCGACTACGAAGAGGGCGCATGCTGCTTTACCCCAGACGGCAAGCAGATGTACCTCACCCAGTGTACCACCGATCCCACTTCGCCCCGCTTAGCCCAGATAGTAACCTCCAACCGCTCAGATGCAGCCTGGAGCAAACCTACAAATCTGGAAATCAGCAAAGATACACTCAGTTGTTTTGCCCATCCAGCCATCTCTCCTGATGGCGAATGGCTCTATTTCGTATCAGACATGCCGGGCGGAAAGGGCGGTCTCGACATCTGGCGAGTGCGCATCACTCCTGCCGGACTGGGCGGCGTAGAGAACCTGGGCGAACCTATCAACACCCCAGGCGATGAGATGTTCCCTACCTTCCGTCCTAACGGCGACTTCTACTTCAGCAGCAACGGTCATGTGGGAATGGGCGGACTCGACATCTATATCGCCAAAGTGAATTCCATCACCCGGAAATATGAACTCACCCACCCCGGTTATCCGCTGAATACAGAAGCCGATGACTTCGGAATGACTTTCGAGGGTCTCCACAACCAGGGTTTCTTCTGCTCTAACAGAAAAGACGGAAGAGGCTATGACCATATCTACTCCTTCGAGAATCCGGAGATTGTTACCACGATGAAGGGATGGGTTTACGAGAAAGACGGTTATGAACTGCCTGCCGCCGAGGTGAGAATCGTAGGCAACGACGGAACGAACAGGAAACTATCTGTCAAGGGTGACGGTTCGTTTGTCCTCCCTATCAATCCGCATGTCGACTACCTGGTGATGGCATCCTGCAAAGGCTACCTCAACCACAAGGAAGAACTTCGGGTTGATTCGGCTAAAGAGAGTAAGGAATACGTGCTCCAGTTCCCGCTGGCTTCCATCACAGCCCCTGTACTCATCGACAACATCTTCTACGATTTCGACAAGGCAACCCTTACCGAAGCCAGTACAACAGCCCTCGACCAGCTGGTAACGCTGCTGAAAGAGAACCCGCACGTTACCATCGAACTCAGCGCCCATTGCGACTACAAGGGAAACAGCGAATATAACAAGCATCTGTCTCAGCGCCGTGCCCAATCGGTAGTAGACTATCTGATAAAACACGGCATAGAGAAAGAGCGCCTCACCCCTGTGGGCTACGGCAAGGAGAAGCCGAAGAATGTGCGCAAGAAACTCACCGAGAAGTATTCTTGGCTCAAGGAAGGCGATGTGCTCAACGAAGAATTTATCCTGAAACAGAGCAAGGAGCATCAGGAAATCTGCAATCAGCTGAACCGCCGAACCGAGTTCAAAGTGCTACGCACTACCTATAAATTGTTTTAGAAACCGATATCATAAGCATAGGTGCTCTACTGAAAAAGTAGCAGCACCTATTTGTTTTTCTATATTCAGCAATATTAAATCTTCGTTCAAAGACATTGAATGTCCGTTCAAAGTCATTGAATGTCCGTTCAAAGACACTGAACGGACATTCAAAAGCTTTGAACGGAGATTTCAAGAGCATAAAGATGATATTTATAGTAATAAAAAACTCTTTCTATTAGCACTAAAAACTATTCTGCTAATAGAAAGAGTTGATCATTCATACAATTGATATCAGGGAAGAAGCCTACTGACGTGCATCAGCCAGCTCATTATATCCCCAAACCATGATGAGGACAACGATGCCAGCCAGCACCATCAGGAGATTCTGAGAGTGGGCGATGGAATCTGCCACATGCGTAAGGGCACGCGAACCGGAGAGGAGGAAATCTATCTTCATAGAGAAAAGCCACCCCTGAATCTGTTCCCATCCCTGACAGACTACCGCTATGATGATGCCTGCTGCCACACAGGCTGCCGTCCATAAATGTTCCAGGCGCTGGCGCTTAACCAGCGACATCGCAGTATCAGTTTCGGGTAAAGCCGGCAAGGCCTGCATCACCCTGTCGGAGAATCCGTCATCAGGAATCTCAGACATCTGGCAATCGGAAAAGAACATCTTCAAGAGTTCTTCATCCTGAGGGTTCAACGGTTCCCCTTTCATGCTCTCCAACTTCTTATCATTTATCTTATCGGTCATAACCATTCTGTTTTAAGTAACTTGCAAGTTTCTGTTTTCCTCGAGAGAGATGCGACTTGATGGTGCCTTGCGCCATTCCCGTCACCTCTGCAATCTTATCAATAGAGAGTCCATCCATCAGCTGCAGCGTGATGCATGTACGTTCATTTTCATTCAATATCTGTAATGCCTTGAGCAAATCCATCTTCAATCCGGCATGGGCGCCCTGTGCATTCTTACTGGAAACGGCAGGCGTATCGATGTCCTGCGTCTCCTTATGACTGCGGGTATAATCATACCATACATTATAGGCGATGCGGTAGAGCCAGGTGGAGAAAGAGGCTGTACCCCTGAAACCGGACAGATGGGTATATGCCTTGACAAAGGTATCCTGCGCCAAGTCGTCACTCAGCTGCGCATCCCCCAGCGTCTGCCGCAGGAAGAACCCACGAATGGGTGACTGATACTTCCTGACCAGCAGGTCGAACGACTTGCGGTCATGAAGCATCACCACCTTCGTGACGAGAGAGATATCGGATAACTTTTCCACCTTATATATATTAACTAATAATTGTTGTTCTTTTCCTTGTGACTTCCCCTCCTATTGAGAAGCCATGATATATTGAATGTCAGCTGCTAGACCGGAGTACCATTATACCCCGTGCCCTGGTCGCCGTGACGGTTCTTCCACCAGTCCTTGATGGCAGGAAGCGAGCCGATAACGGTCTGACCGATGCCATAGAAGAAGACCAGGGCTCCGATGCCAGCCAGGAAATCAACATCCCACCAGGCAAACATGGCGCATAAGCCGGCTCCCAGGAAGGCATTTCTCAATCCCCGTTTCACGAGATATTCATCGCTCTGCTTGTCTATCGGCCGGTCGCTTTCCGGAACATTGATGCCCTTTTCCATCGCCATCTCCGCCAGTTTCATCCGGTCGTTGTGGCGGCGAATCAGATATCTGATAACCAGAAATACGATGATCAGCGGGGCAAAGACGAACAACAGACCGAAGATGATACAGAAAATGATCATAACAGCCAGCGCTCCGCCACCAAATACCGAACCGATGAAATCGAACGGATCATCATAGTTGTCTAAACTGTATCTAGAATGAACAGATCTATTATCATTCTCATCATAATCATCATAGTTAGCCGAATCTGTACTGGTTGTATCAGAATAAGCCTCCAATGCCTCGTCGTCTTTATCCTTCGAAGCAGATGGCTGTGCGGCAGATGCAGGAGCAGCCTTTGAATCTACCTGTTGGGTAGTTGGATGATAACGATGTTTTGGAGCAGAAGACGCCAAAGACACTTGGGTGGCTCCGATGCTCATAACGAGCGCTAATGCCAATATTGCTTTCTTCATATCATTATTTTTTATTGTTTTACCTTGTTATTTTGAAAAATTTCTGCTTCTTAGACGCATCTCTTCGCGATTTAGTTGCAAAGAAACGAAAAATTTCTTATTTTTGCAAACAAATTAAAGAAAAAGAGACAGAATGAAGACATTACCTGAAGATTTCAGAACATATACGCAGGCGCTGATGGGCGAAAAGCTGTATCAGCGTCTGGAGCATGCTATCCTCGAAGAGGAGGCACCAACCAGTATCCGCATCAATCCTTTTAAATGCAAGGATGCTGATGGCGAACCGATTCCCTGGTGTCCGGAAACCGGACGTTATCTCTCTACGCGTCCCGGATTCACCTTCGATCCGCTGCTGCATGCCGGCTTATATTATGTACAGGAAGCCTCATCCATGTTTGTTGATATGGCTATCCGACAGTACGTAAAAGAACCGGTGATGATGCTGGATCTCTGTGCTGCCCCTGGCGGAAAGTCGACTGCCGTAAGAGCTGCCTTGCCGGAAGGGAGTCTGCTTTTCAGCAACGAACCGATGCGCACCCGTTCGCAGATTCTTGCCGAAAACGTACAGAAGTTCGGTCATCCGGATATGATTGTTACCAACAACTATCCCCGCGATTACAAGAAATCGAAGTTGCAGTTTGATGTGATCCTTACCGATGTTCCCTGCTCCGGCGAAGGAATGTTCCGCAAAGATGAAGGGGCTATCGGCGAATGGAGTACCCAGAATGTGAACAACTGCTGGCAGCTGCAGCGCGAAATCGTATCGGATATCTGGAACTGTCTGAAGCCAGGCGGTATCCTGATTTACTCTACCTGCACCTTCAATGCACACGAAGATGAGGAGAACGTGGACTGGATATGCGAAGAACTTGGCGCAGAAGTGATGGCACTGGAGGGTGTAGAAGATGCATGGAACATCACCCGCAACCTCACGGGCACCGACTTTCCGGTTTACAGGTTCATTCCTGGCGTTTCGCGAGGTGAAGGTCTGTTTATGGCGATTCTGAAGAAAGAGGGCGAATGGGAAGCCGGCTCACCAGCCAAGGAGAACAGGAAGGATAAGAAGAAAAAAGACAAGAAGGTGGCTAAAGGAAAGGGACCGGAGATTCCGGACGGCTGGCTGAAGGCTGATACGGAATGGATGCCTGCAGAGAGCAACGAGACGGTTTACGCCATTCCGGGCAGATGGAAAGACATCTACGACCAGGCAGAAAAGAACCTGAAGGTGCTGCATGCCGGTGTGAAACTGGGAACAGACAAGGGAAAGGGACTTATCCCCGACCAGGCTCTCGCTCTCTCTACGATGCTCAACAAAGATCACTTCCCACAGGTGGAGTTATCCTACGATGATGCCATCCGCTACCTTCGCAAGGAGGCTGTGAATCTGCCTGCCGATACGCCTAAGGGTTATGTTCTGGTAACCTACAGACAGGTTCCGATAGGATGGGAAAAGAACATCGGCAACCGTGCCAACAACCTCTATCCGCAGGAGTGGAAGATCAAGAGCAGCCATGGGACGGGAGAGCTGTTTATAGTTAATAGTTTATAGTTAACAGTTTACAGCAAGAATGAATAATTCAACATTCAACACTCAACATTCAACATTAAAATAAAAAATGCTTAGCATCATCGCCTGTATATCAAAAGTGCATCGAGCTATCGGGTACAAGAACCGGTTGCTCTACGCCATCCCATCGGACATGACCCGATTTCGTATGCTCACAACAGGACATACGATCATCATGGGCAGGAAGACATTTGAGTCGCTGCCGAACGGAGCCTTGCCCAACCGCCGCAATATTGTTATCTCGAAGACAAAAGAGCAGATAACAGGGTGCGAAGTATACACCTCTCTGGAAGAAGCGCTGGCAGCGAGGAAAGAAGAGGTTGGAAACAAAGAAGAGGTTGGAAGCAAAGAATCTGTTGGAAGCAAAGAAGCATCAGATGAATGTTTCATCATCGGAGGAGCCAGCATATATGAACAGGCTTTGCCTTTTGCAGACAAGCTTTATCTCACAATCGTAGAAAAGGAACCAGAACATGCCGATACCTTCTTTCCGGAAATCAATCCGGCAGAATGGGAAGTGACAGAAAAAGAAATGAGGAATGAAAACGGCTTACCGTTCACATTCCTCACCCTTTATAGAAAGCAGTAATCCCGCAGGGAGCTACTGCTTTTTTTCTTTTTATATCTTATTTCTCTGCTGCAGCCTCCTCATCAGTTTCCTCTTCATCATCGTTGAAACTCTTGAGATCCTGCATAGAAAGCTGACGGTTGATAGATGCATTGAAAGAGATGATGGTCTCGCTGCGAGACAATCCCAATGGCTGCAACTTATCATGGATGATTTCCAGGAGATGGTGGTTGTTCAGCGCATAAATCTTGATAAACATATCAAAGCCACCTGTAGTATAGTGACACTCCACAACCTCAGGAATCTTCTTCAACTCCTCTACAACCTGGTCAAACTTCTCAGGCTCCTTCAGATAGAGTCCCATATAAGCACAAGTTTCGTAACCTATCTTTTCTGGGTCAATGATGAATTGTGAACCCTTGATGATACCAAGATTTGTAAGTTTAGCAACACGCTGATGAATGGCAGCACCGCTCACATTGCAAGCGCGTGCCACTTCCAAAAATGGAATACGGGCATCCTGAGAAATCAGCTTCAGAATCTGCCTATCTAATGAATCTAAAATTTGTTTTGACATAATACTAATAATTTGCTTGCAAAGATAATACAAAAAATTAATAAAAGCAATTTTTTAAGAGAAAAACATGATAAATTAATATTATTTTCCATTTTCTGTGGCAGAATAACTGATTTTTAGTGCTTTTGCCTGGCGCAAAGCCTGCTTTACATCGGTTATCACACCCATCTTGGTTTCCTGGTCTGCTTTGATTGATACGGTCATCAGCTTCTGGTCTTCCGGCGACATACGCTTCTTTTCTGCCGAAATGTAATCCATCACTTCGGGAGCCGAAGCAAACTTATCATTCAACTGAATCTGGGTACCGGTACCATACTTTGCCTGCATCTCTTTGGTTGGCTTACCTATATAAATATGGCTCACCGCCGATTTCTTGGTCAGGCGGGTGAGTTCTTTGCCTTGTGGCAAACGGCAGTCTACCTTTAAGGTAACCTGGCGCATGTGGGTAACAATCATAAAGAAGAACAGTACGGAGAAAATGAGGTCTGGCAGAGAAGATGTATTCAACCCTGGCACTTCATGCGATTTCTTATGAAAATTCATCATTGTTTACCTCCTTTCTGCTGTTCTGCAGCTGTTTCTGTCGAATTTTCTTCCCCTTGCTTTTCTTCAGCATTGGCATCAACACGCTGGTCGGCATGAGTCATTGCGTTGGCATACGACTCTGTGATGCGCTGCGGACAGATGTTGCGCACCTGTTCTTTCTGGTCATTGTTCAAGAGGGCATAATCCCTGTGATATTTCTTCTGGGCTGTTTCGTTGCGTAGCTGGCTATATGCTTCCATCAGCTGATTCTGCATCTGGAAATAGAGATTATAGTCGGCATCGCGGTCACTCTCGATAGAGATGAGATGTTTCTTGCCCAGGCGGTGTACAAAGCGGATGGTTTCTTCCTTGAGCAGGCTCACCTTCATCGGCTTACCGTTGACCAAAAGCGTATCGCCAGCTGTCAGGCGCAGCGCCATGAGGTTAGCCTTGTCTACCACCGACTGTTGCTGTTCCTTCTTCTGCGGTTCAGGTGAAGGGAGTTGGCGCAACAGTCCCTTATCCACATCCATCGATGTGGTGACAAGGAAGAATATCAACAGCATGAACGAGATGTCGGCTGTAGATGTGGTATTCAGTCCCGGGGTTTCGTGTTGCTTCCTTCTAATCAGCATATTTAATCCTTATTTATAGAATAGAGAGCCCAAAGAGCTCTCTTTAGTTTTTCTTCCGAATATAACGTGTGGCACCGAAACAGACGGCACCGATTCCTGCCACCAGCATCAGGAGCGATGTGATGACAAACATATCTGAAAGCTTGAGCCAGAGCCAGTCGGCATAATTCTCGCCATTGATGAGCATCGGAGCAGAACCGCCCAAAAAGAAGGTAAGCAGCAAAACTGCCAAAGTTCCGATCCATGTGATGCGGAAGATGCGACGCACGGGAATACCATTCACTACAGCCTCCGACTTGCTGCTGCGATAATCTCTGATCATCGAAAAGACTGCCAGCCCCACACCTCCTATCAGGAAGAGCCACATCAGCAGGATGAGCACATCGGTAAAGAGAGGCGCATTAAAGTCGGGGTTCTCTTCGAAAGGCAAATCGTAGCCTACCAAAAAGAACAGACCGAAAACCAGCACCGCCAATCCTATCATGATATAGAACACCTGCTGCGATATCTTTTCGGCCGACTTCGTCTTCTGCTTTGAAAATTGAAATTTAACCATTTCTCTCTTCGTTTATTTATTCTTGGCAATAATATCCATTAAAGTAACCGCCGACTCCTCCATCTGGCTTGTCAGGTGCTCCACCTTAGAAAGGATGTAGTTATAGAAAACCTGAAGGATGAGGGCTACGATGATACCGAAGATAGTAGTGATGAGCGCCACTTTCATACCCGAAGCAACGATAGTAGGACTGATATCGCCCGCCTGCTGAATCTGGTCGAACGACATGACCATACCGATCACGGTTCCGAGGAATCCGAGCGATGGCGCCATAGCGATAAAGAGTTTGATCCAGGAGCAGCCCTTCTCCAGGTTAGCCGCCTGAACGGTACCATATCCGCTTACCGAGCGCTCGATGTCATCAAGACTCTCGCTGATATGCATCAAACCCTGGTAGCAGATAGAAGCCACCGGTCCGCGGGTATTCCGGCAGAGCGTCTTAGCCCCTTCCACATCTCCCGCCGCCACCTTCTGGTCGATATCCTGCATCAACTTCTTGGCGTTGATTTCAGAAAGACTCAGATAGATGATGCGCTCGATACAGAAAGCCATACCCACGATGAGGGCGATGGCAACGAGAGACATAAATCCCGCATTACCCTCTATAAACTTTGTCTTAAGAGCTTGATGAAATCCCATGCTCTCTTCTTGAGCCATCATAGGCAGAGAACACATCCATGTGAAAACCAATATTGCAAAACGTGCAATAGCTGTATTTTTCTTCATATACCTTATTATATATATAAAAGCGGAAAGAGGGGGATTCGAACCCCCGAACCGGTTTTGCCGGTTACACGCTTTCCAGGCGTGCCTCTTCAGCCACTCGAGCACCTTTCCATATTCCGAAGAACTCTTCTTAATCGCCGCAACATGCTGCTGCAACAATTTCGAAGTGCAAAATTATTGCTTTTCCTCCGAAATACCATAACTTTCATTGTTTTTTTATGTTTATTTAAGGAGTTTTGAACGCTTGCGTCCTATACTTGCGATACGGATAGCGGAAAAACCCGCTCTGCATTGAGGTTGGTCTGTCGGGCAAACTCCTCTTCGCTTATGCCATAAGCCTTGGCGAGCGTCTTCATCACTTCTACCACGAAAGCACTCTCGTTACGCTTGCCGCGATAAGGAACAGGCGCCATATACGGACTGTCGGTCTCCAGAACGATGCGATCCAGAGGAACCACGGCAGGGAGGTCTTCACGCAGATGGCTGCTCTTGAAGGTAGATACGCCACCGACGCCCAATACAAACTTATCGAAGGAGAGCAGTTCTTCGGCTTCCTTCTGGTTGCCCGTAAAGCAATGGAAGACGCCACCCGGCAGTTCTTTCTCATACTTTCTGAGCAGATGCACCATCTCGTTCTGCGCCTTGCGGCAATGAATCATCAGCGGGAGCTGGGTTTCTACCGACCATTTTACCTGTTCCTCGAAAGCCTCGAGCTGCTCGTTTTCGAACTCACGGCTCCAGTAATAATCAAGTCCTACCTCTCCGATGGCAATCAAGTCAGAAAACTGAGGAGAACCACCCGCCTGACAGGCATTACCGGTCATGCGATGCTCCTCCAGTATCTTCCGGAGTTCAGCCAGCTGTTCCTTCCAGTCAGCCTTCACCTCTTCAGGATGCAGACCAATCATCGGATAAGCATAGCCCGGATATTCCTTGCTCAATGCCAGGACCGCGTGTGTGGTCTTCACATCGATGGCAGGCAAGAACACCTTACCTACCCCCGCTTCCTTGGCACGGGCGAAAGCCTCCGCCCTATCCTCATCAAACTCTTCCGCATCGAAATGCGTATGTGTATCTATGACTTTGAACATTGAACTTTGAACTTTATGATTAGTACTGTCGCTTCATCATTTTCTGAGCATACTTAGCCAGTTCTTCCTTGCGCTCAGCAGGCACATTCACGGCATCCAGATACTTCTTGCTCTGCTCGAAATAATAAGCAATCTTATCCTGCGCCAGTTTATCGATACCTATCTCGTTGTATAGACGGGTAACGGCAGCCACCTTCTCCTTGCGGTCGAACTCCTCGGCATCCACCCACTTCTGCAGTTCTGCACGCTGAGCGTCGTTGGCATGGTTGAAGGCATTGATGAGCATATACGTCTTCTTGTTAGATGTGATATCGCCACCAATCTCCTTACCGAACACCTTGGTATCGCCGTAAACATCAAGGTAATCATCCTGCAACTGGAACGCCAATCCAATCTGCTCGCCAAACTTATACAGGTTCTCTGCATCCTCATCAGAAGCATCGGCAAGGATAGCACCCATCTTCAGGGCACAAGCCAGGAGAACGCTGGTCTTGAGGCGGATCATCTCGATATATTCCTCCTCCTTCACATCGTTACGGTTTTCAAACTCCATATCAAACTGCTGACCTTCACCAATTTCCAGGGCAGTGGTCGTAAAGAGTTTCAACACCTTGGCAAGATGCTTTTCATCACATTGAGCCATACGTTCATAAGCCAGAACGAGCATGCTGTCGCCCGAAAGGATTGCCGTATTGGCATCCCATTTCTTATGAACCGTTTCATGACCGCGACGCAAATCAGCATTGTCCATCAGGTCATCATGCAGCAAAGTATAGTTATGATAAGTTTCCAGGGCAACAGCATTCATCAGAATCTTCTCAGGATTGTCCTTGAAAAGATTGTAGCCCAGAAGCATGAGCGTAGGACGAATACGCTTGCCACCCATAGAAAGTACGTATCTGATAGGCTCATAAAGAGACTTTGGCTTTCTTTCGTAAGGCAAATTAGCCAGAAACTCATTTACCATGCTTAAAATTTCATCTGCTGTCTTCATAATAATGTATAATTTATAATGTATAATTTACAATGAACAATTTATAATTTATAGCTGGAACACTACCGGGATGGCAATCATCGTGCGACAGACCTTGCCTTTATCGATGCCCGGTTTCCACTTCGGCATCATCTTCATCACCCTCAAAGCCTCGTTGTCGAGCAATGGATCTACCGAAGTGCTTACCTTGATATTGGCAACACTTCCATCCTTGTTCACGATGAAGGATACCACTACGGTTCCCTGAATCCTACTCTTCTGGGCAGCTACAGGGTACTTCAGGTTCTTGGTAAGCCACTGCATGAAGGCAGACCAGCCACCAGGAAACTGCGGTATCTTCTGCACGACGGTCAGTTTGATAGGAGCCTCAGCTCCCGGATTCTCAATGGGAGTTTCAGGAACCGCTTCCTTCACCTCTGCTCCATCCACTACACCCGAGCCGTCACCGATAACCAGTTCGCTGGTTGTAGAACTGATTTTCTGCGGTGCCTTCTGAGTCTGTTGCTCGGCAGCCTTCACTTCCTGAGTAATAGACTTAGAAGCAGGAGCCGAAACAGCCTCTGCACTCACCATATCTTTCAGGTCGGGACGAGCCGACATTTCCAGATCCTGTGAAAGATCTTCCATCGATTCCGACAAGTCATCATCTCCCTGCGGACCTCTCTGATATTGGAGTCCTACGAAGATGAAAGTAAAAGCCAGCAGCAACCCCAGCAGGAAAAATGTAACCCGCTTATCTTCCAGTTGTGCGCTATTTGATTTCTTAATTTCCACAATAAAAACCGTTTAAAATCGTTATTTCCTACGAAAACATTGCAAAATTACTTCTTATTATTGAAAAAAGCAGTATCTTTGCCAAAGAATTAGAAAATTTAAATGAAAAAATATGTAATTTCCGCAATATTGACGCTTTTTGCGACAATTATTGATGCTCAAGAGAGCCAAACGGGGTATAATTTCCTTCGCTTGCCGGTGAGTGCTCACGCAGCTGCTCTGGGTGGCGACAACATCACCTTGATAGAAGATGATGAGGCACTCATATTCCATAATCCGGCTCTTCTGTCATCAGTAAACGACAAGACGGTCAATCTCAATTATATGAACTATATGTCGGGGGTGAATACTGCCTCGGCTAGTTTCAACCGTATTGTCAACGACAAGGCTTCGTGGGCTGTTTCGGCTCAGCTTGTTGACTACGGCAAGATGAAAGAGACGGACGAGAACAATATCCAGATGGGTGAGTTCTCGGCAAAGGATATTGCCGTTGCGGGTTACTTCTCTTATATGCTCGGTGAAAAGTTTGCGGGTGGTATTGCCGCCAAATTCATCACTTCGTATATTGGCGATTACAATTCTATCGCTGTGGGAGTGGATCTGGGCATCAACTATTACGACCCTGAAACGGAATGGTCGGTTTCTTGCGTGGCAAAGAATCTGGGTGGACAGCTGAAAGCTTACGACAATGAATATGAGAAGATGCCTATCGACCTGCAGTTGGGTGTGACGAAACGCTTCGCCAACGCACCGTTCAGGGTATCAGCCACACTGGTCAACCTGAACCATTGGGACAGTAGTCTTCGTGATCATGCCGTAGTAGGTGCCGACATTCTGCTTTCGGAGAGCCTTTGGATAGGTGCCGGCTACAACTTCCGGAGAGCCAACGAGATGAAAATCAGCACCTCAGAAGATGAGGAAAGCAGTCATGGAGCAGGTTTCTCTGTGGGTGGCGGTATCAACCTGGAGCGCTTCCATCTGAACGTTGCCTACGGCAAATATCACGTCAGTAGCAGCAGTCTCATGCTGAACGTAAGTTACAGATTATAAATTGTACATTATAAATTATACATTAAAGTTAGTTCGAAATTATGAAGAAAATAACAATAGCAATAGACGGATACTCTTCTTGCGGTAAGAGTACGATGGCAAAGGATCTTGCCAAGGAAATAGGTTATGTTTATGTAGATACGGGCGCCATGTACCGCTCGGTAACCCTCTATGCGCTGCGTCATCAGCTCTTCGAAGCAGATGGAACCGTAAAGACTGAAGAACTGCAGAAGGAGATGAAGAACATCAGCATCTCATTCAAGTTTAATGAAACAACCGGTCGCCCAGACTGCTATCTGAACGGCGAACTGGTAGAAAAGGAAATCCGTTCGTTAGAGGTTTCCAACCACGTTAGTCCGATTGCCGCCGTTCCTTTCGTCAGAGAGGCGCTGGTAGAACAGCAGCAGAAGATGGGCGAAGACAAGGGTATCGTGATGGATGGTCGCGATATCGGTACCACCGTGTTCCCTAATGCCGAACTGAAGATTTTCGTTACAGCCAGCTCACAGGTGAGAGCACAGCGCCGTTTCGATGAACTGAAGGAGAAAGGAATGCCAGCCGACTTCGATGCGATTCTGAAGAATGTAGAGGAGCGCGACTATATCGATACACACCGCGAGACTTCCCCACTCAGAAAGGCTGATGATGCCATCACGCTCGACAACAGCAACATGACCATTCCTGAACAGAAGGCATGGCTGATGGAACAATATCAAAAGGCAATAGCAGAATAAGCTACAGAAAAGAGACTGCCGGGTTATTTATGCAAAAATACGTTAAATATACTATTTTTACCGATAAATTTATTTTATTCGATGAAAAAGATTTGGAAAAAAAACTTCAATTTAGTATCTTTGCAATCATATTAACAAGGTAGTAATGATATAGATTATAAATTTTGAGTTAATTACTGTTTTTTGAAGGTGATAGGTCTTCGGGAGAAGATTTATCACCTGTTTTATTTTCAGACAGTTTATAAAAGATAAACCCACTTGACGCTGTAAAACACAGCGTCAAATGGGTTAACTAATTAATAACCAGCATATTAAGTTTTTCAATCAACGATAAAACTATCCTCTACCCATATACGGTGAAACACCGTATCAAGTATATCAAATAACTGATAATCAATATTTTAGCTCTTACTACAAAAGAGCAGAACTTTCCTTGATAATCTTATCCTTGCACTCTTCCATCAGCCACTTCGGCGTACTGGTAGCACCACAGATACCTACCGTTTCCACATCCTTGAACCAGTTCATATCTATCTCGTCGGCACTTTCTATCTGGTAGCTGTTGGCATTCACGCTCTTGCATTCCTTGAAAAGCACCTTACCGTTCGAACTCTTTCTGCCACTCACAAAGAGGATGACATCATGCTTGCTGGCAAAGGCAGCGATGTTAGGCATGCGGTTAGCCACCTGACGGCAGATGGTATCGAAACTCTTGAAGACAGCGCCTTCAACAATATGCTCCTGGCAGTATTCGATGATGCGGTGGAACTCATCGAGACTCTTGGTAGTCTGGGAGTAAAGATAGATATCTTTAGAGAAATCCAGCTGACCGTTTTCCTTCAGCTGCTTCACATCCTCAAACTTCTCTACCACGATGGCATGACTCTCCGTCTGTCCCACCAGTCCGAGCACCTCAGCATGCCCATTCTTGCCGAAAATCACGATCTGTGCCTCCGGATTGTTGACATACTGCTTCTTGATGCGGCGCTGCAACTGGAGCACCACAGGACAGGTAGCATCGATGATTTCGATGTTGTTTCGCTCGGCAAGGGCATAAGTTTCAGGCGGTTCACCATGAGCACGGAGCAAGACCTTTACGCCCTGCAGTTCCTCCATCTGCTCATGGTCTATCGTGATGAGTCCCGCTTCATGCAGGCGCTCCACCTCCATACCGTTATGCACAATATCGCCCAGGCAGTAAAGTTTACCGCCCTTAGCCAACTCCTCTTCAGCTTTCTTGATGGCAGTGGTTACGCCAAAGCAGAACCCACTGCCGTTATCTATTTCTATCTGCACGATATTCGTTTTTAATTCATTGTACATTAATCTTCACCACCACCTTAGCATGGTCAGGGTCATTCGTAATCATGAGGATACGAGGGTGTCTGACACGCGATTTCTTCAAGTCGGCAGCCACAGCCGTCACCTTCATCTTAACGGTCTCTCCTGGCTGAATCTTACTCTTCTTCAGATTCACCTGCAAGCCCATCGTAAACATCTGCATGCTGCGGATATCCAGTTCCGACTTACCCTTATTGGTAATCAGAATCTCACCCTTCAGCTTCTTCTTTCCATTGAAACTACCCAGATTGAGGTCGGTGGCAGACATCTCTAGCTTCGGAGCCAGTGCCTTCTTGGCTGGAGTCATGTTCTCGAAACCAGGAAGAAGAACGGCTGATACCACGATTTCCTTCTCAGGCGCAATCTTATCGCCAGGCCCCTCACCGAGATAAACCGATGTCTGGTTCAAGCCCAGGTCGCGCAGTTTCTTGGAATCCAGCACGAAACTGATTTCGGCAGAATGACGCGGAGCTACCTTGGAAGGCGATACGAAAGCATGAAGATAGGGTGGCAGATGCATCACTACCGGCTCCAGTAATTCGTCGGTAGGATTGAAGATATGGATGCGCTGAACCGGACGGTCGCCACGGTTCACGTCATCAAACTCCACCTCCTGGGCATCACTCTTGATGACACCCAGCATCTCATCGTAAGAACCAGCGAAATCTACTACGCTGCCCACTACCTTTCCCCTCATAGAGAGGATGAACGGCTCTTCATCCGCATTGGTATAGAGGCAAACCTGCTTGGTGAAAGTACCCATCTGCTTGGCATCGTATACCGCCTTGATGACGAAACTTTCGCCGGCAGCAATGCCCGTCTTCGGATAATCTACCTCCGTACAGCCGCAGCTTTTCAATACATTGTTGATAACCAACGGCTTGTGCCCGTCATTCTTCAGCACGAATTCGGCAGTTACAGGCTTGTTGAACACCACCTGTCCGCAGTCTACCACCTCGTGCTGGGTTGTAATCTTCTGTGCTGATGCAGGCAGCGCCAACAGCGCTGAGAGCATCCATATATTCATCCGTTTCATACTATTCTATTTTAAATTATCAATCTATAAACTTTTAACTATCAATTATTAACTTTCAATTCATAAGTCTCTGTGCGACCACAAAATTCCGGACTGTAGGTACACTCAGCGGTGCAAGTTCCGCTCTGATAGTCGCCCTTTCTATCCACATAATACTCCATTTCTACGATGTGCATACCTTTAGATAAACGATCGAAATAGAAATTTGTTGCATAATCTCTTGGAGAAACATAGCAGCCTATGCCCCACTGATAACCGCTCTTCTGGTTAACCGGCTCCAGACATGCCGCACGCTTATCCGTAATCTGCACAAAGTCGTAGTCGCGGTCGGCGGTGATGAGGAGTGTTACCTTCACCTTCTCGCCTACCTTCGCCTGCGCCTTGCCCTTGCCCTCAGATTCGGCAGGAACGATGACACGGCGAATCTTGATGCCCGACTCCATGGAACCGATTTCGCTGATAGGCTGCTTAAACTCTGCATAGACGGCTCCCCAGCTGGTATAATCGCTCTTTTTGTCGATGTTCAGCTTAGATGCCTTGCCCGTCTTTTCGGTCTTCACATAGCCCAAAGTAGTGGAATCCTGCGGCATCGGCAGCAACTTGCCGTCCAGTTTCAGAACGGCATTTTCAGCCTTCCTGCTCCAGTTGCTCTCATTGCCCTTCATAAAGGCGTAAACGGCATCTACGGTGTTCACCGGCGTATCCCAAACCTGGGTGCGTTTCGACATCAGGAGCCAGCGCTGCAGTTCCTCGACGGTCTGCTTGTCATTCGGTTTCAGCATCTGCATCGCCTCTATCACGGATACCTGGGTAGGAATCTTATAGTTTCTCCAGCTGTAGAGTGCCTTGCGGGTATCGTAGTAGCGGCCCATCTCCTCACGATAAACGGCATATTCGTTCACGCTCTGCAGATATTCGCCTGCCTTCTCGCGGTAAGCAGCATTCTGCTGGCTGTTTCTGGCGAGTACCACGGCAGCACGCGCCTTGCCATAGATGGAGAAATCACCGGTCATCTTCGACATCTTTTCCAGGAGATAAGCCTTATCCTGCTCCAGATTCTGCTTCATCTTTCTGCCATCCATCGAAAGGATGTAGAGATAATGCAGCGCCTGTTCGCTAGGACTCACCTTCTGCTTTTTCTCCTCCTGCTTCTTCATTTCTTTTACTTCCTGTGCTGTCTGCCAGGAGAGATAATCGATGGCGGAAGTCAGCATCTTGGCGGTGGATTTCTGCACACCTGCGATGGCATTCAATCGAACCATCATTTCGGCTACCGACGTTGTCATATACCGGCTGCCCTTCATGCCCTTCCACCAGGAGAAGGAACCGTTAGGGTTCTGCAACTTCTTCAGCTTCTCCACCTGATTCTGCAGACGGTTGCTCTCCTGAGAGAGATTCTTCTGAGAATGATTATCCAAAGAGAGAGTCTTCTGGATATGGGTGGTGATGGTATTGGCGTAGATGGCAGACATCAGCGAGATGGCGTTCTCCTCATCCGGATTACTGATGGCTGGCAGCGCCTTCACCATCAGCCAACTAGGATTGTTGGTGTACTCGATGGTTACCTTGGCATCTTCAGTGCCCTTCGCCTGTTTGCCCTCCTTGTTCAGGAAGAGTTTGCTCAGGTCGAAGTTCTGCTCACCCTTCTGATGCAGGGTGATAGGCAGGGTGTTCACCACGAGTTCACGGTTGCTCAAAACCGGCAGGTAATGCTGTTCACCATCGCTGTAGCCATTACCGGCAGCCACCACCTTATTAATATATACGCCTTCTTTCAGTCCCTGGACATCAAAGGAGATGGTAGCAGAGCCCTCGGCATCGATGCTGTAGTTCTGCGTCTTCTGCCAAACCACCTTGTTGGTCTCCGGGTCAAGAATCTGCATACGGGTGTTGCCGCTCACCTTCTTGTCGGAAGTATTGAAGAGTTTCACCACGATGGTGCTCTTGTCGCCCTCACGCAGGAATCGAGGCATATTAGGCTGCACCATCACGGTCTTCTGAGCCACAGCCTCATCCACCAGCAAACCATTGCGCATTTCCTTGTCATGAGCCAATCCCATGAACTTCCAGGTGGTCACGCTTTCCGGCAAGGTAAATCTGATGGCTACGTTGCCATTGTTGTCGCTCTCCAAGGCAGGATAGAAGAAGGCAGTCTCGTTCAGGTTTTCACGCACCTGCACTTTGTCAAGGTACTGTCCTACGTCTGAGCCAGAACCACCTACAAACTGCGGCATCTCCTCTACTACATCAAAAACCTTGTTGGCAGATGGAGCAGCCGCTGCAACACGGTTCATATTACTCCCACGAGTTTTCATGACCCTCCCTTCTTCCTTAACCAGCTCGTCTTTCTTTATACGAACAGACTCTACGGTTCCGCCAAGAGAACGTTCCAACTTGCTCAGCTCCACCGCTTGCATATAAGCATAATAGCTAAAGTATTTGCCATCAAACTTATCCACATCCAGTCCCTTCTCGTCATAATACTTGGTAGGATAAACGCCATTCAAGTAAAATGAACGGAAAGTGAGGTTGTCCTCCCAGTAGCAGTTTGGCAAACTCTGATAGAAGCCCAGGGAGAAATTCCAGAAATGCGGGGCTATCTGGTCGAGCGACTTGTCATAGAGTACGCTCATCAGCTGCGCCTTGGCTGGCTTGCCGTCAGGGGTGGTAATCCTAAGCGTCCACTCCTCCTTCTGTCCAGGGGTCAGACGGTTGCGGAAGGTCTTCCAGGCGATGTTCAGTTTCTTCTCAGGCAAAGGACGGGCGATGCTCATCATTCGGGTATAGCACTTGCCTTGCTTCACGAAACTATAGTTCAGTACGATGCCCGACGCATATTCCTCCTTGTAGGTGAAAGGCAGGGTCACGATACTGTCGCCCAACTCCCAGGCACCTTTCTCCAGCAGTTTGTTGCCGGCGATGATGGAATATACGATGTGCGCTCCGTTCTCCGAAGAGCCCACCTGGATATAGACCGGCTTGCCATCACGAGGGAAGGTCTTCGCCGTCTGATAATACCATTCGGTAGTTGGCTCCACCGGATGGGTATCCTTCATGCTGAAGAGCGTGAACTTCTGCTGCAGGGTATCCTGTCCGCAGATTGCCTCCAACTGATGAACGCCAGATTTCCAAACGAGGGAAGAAGAGGCAGAAGATGCATATTCCTTGATAGAAACCGGTGCATTCGCCTCGGCATCCTTCCATTCGCCTTCATCAATGCGATATTTCAATCTACTAGAAATCGGCATTCCACTGGCATTGCGGTAAGCGAAGGTCACCGTCTTCAGACTGTCTGTTTCGATACGCTTAGGAAGATTCACCGTGAGGATGGTTGGTTTGGTGCCCAGAGGCAGACTCATCACGCCCTCGTGGCTCTCGCCGCTGATGTCGGTAACGATGGCTGAGACCTCGAAGTTGAAGAAACGGGCGATGCGCATGAAGTTGCTCATATCGGTCTCGTCTTTTCCTGACAAGGAAGCCTCCAGCGGAATCTCTACGTCGAAGGTTCCGTCCTCACGAGTCACGCAACTGTCAGTCTTCACCAACTGTCCGGCAGAGCCTGCACCCCACCACCAGAGCTGATTTCTGCGGGTCACCTGATACTCCACCTTGGCACCCTGCACAGGCACACCAGCATAGGTCTTGGCTGAAGCTTTCACCACCACGGTGTCGCCCCAGTTATATTTCTCATTCACCTTCGGGAAGGTAATCTCGAAGGTTGGACGCTTGTATTCCTCAACTCTGAAATATTCGCTTGCTGTACCATTCACGGAGATGGAATACTGTCCTGTCTTTCCCTCCTTCGGGAGTTCGAAATCTACCGAAGCCGTACCATATACATCGGTCGTAACCTTCTGTTCTGCCACCTGATTCCAGTTGGCATCACTCAGGACAAACTTCAGTTCCATACTCTTTCCTGGGACGCTGGCATCCAACCCCTTCTTGACAGTATAGAAAATGGCTGAGGCATGTACCTTCTGCCCCGGGCGATAGATGGCACGATCGGTATAAACCTGATATTTAGTCTCATTATCCTTCTTCTCATAATAGCGGGTACGGCTGAGATAGATGTACTTGGCAGGCATAAACTTGTCATTGTTGGTAGAAACCAATACCTCTCCATCCACATTCTTGAAGTAAGCCTCGCCATTCTCATCGGTTGTCAACCGGGCATGAACCAGTCGCTTGTCCTTCTTCGTCTTGAAATCATACCGCTGGTCATAGAGTTCTATCTTCGCCCCGGCGATAGGCTGTCCGTCTGTAGCATTCACCACCACATAGCGATGCCTGTCATCAGGCAACTGCTGGATCATCACCGCCAGATTGCTCACATAGAAGAGTTCTCGCTGCGGAGCGATGCCGGTATTATCCGAAGTCACCTCCATCAGATAGGCACCCAGCGGCAGATTGCCACCGATTTCGATGGAATCCTTCACCGTTTCATAATCCGGCCGACCGTAGTAGTTGCGGCTGAAATCCTTCTGATGCAGCTTCGTAGTCTTCTTCAGGAGCATCTTATAGGTAGCCTCATCCTGCGCATTATAATCGTTATCTGCCGTAATATTGAGGCGGGAGATACTGATTTTCAGGTTCTGGAGATTGCGCACGTTCAGATGCACCCACGCCTTCTCTCCTGGTCGCAATACCTGCGGCATATCCTTCACCCGGAACATCGGTTCGGTGAGTCGCTTCTGCGCATTTCTCAGTTCGTTCATTCTCGACCATCCACCCCAGCGGCTCAGCGCATAGTTGATATAGTTGAGCTTATCCAGCGGTTTGGCATCGGTAGCACCTTCCATGAAGCGGAAATGCTCCACGGCAAGTTCGCCTGCCTCCGGAATATCCTGATAAACCTGGATGAGCGAGTCGATAGTCTGCAGATACTTCGATTTCTTCACCTCTCTCACGTCGTCCTGGCGGTATTTCTCGATGAGCTTATAGGCACAGAGACAAGCCGCACCCCTATTTCCCACCTTATTATAATAGGTGTACAGCTGCAGATACGCCTCCTTGCTGTCTGCCTCGAATCCGATGAGATGCAGCAGATCGTTGTTGAAGGAACTTCCATCCACGCCCTTCAGCGTCAATGGAACATACTCTGTAGATGTATGTCGAGCAAGAAGTTCAGGCTGTTCCAAGGCCTTTTTGAAGAACTCCTGGCTTTTCTTTTCGTTCATATCACAGTACACCTTGCCCAGCACGGCATATCTCACCGCCTTCAATGCCGGGTCGTTCACCTTTAGCACCTCTGCTTCCATCCGCTTCACGTTAGGCGTCAGCGAGTCAGCCGAAATCTCATTCCAGAGTGTCATCTGTCTTGTCTCAGCCGCCAGCAGCTGCCCGTAATCTTTGGCAGCCGAAGCCTTGGCGATGATTTTCTTCATCACCGCGATTTCGCTCTTAGGCTGGTCCTTCTGAGCATTGATTTCAGCTTGCTTCCACAAGTTGTCGTATGTCTGAGCCGCTACCTGCATCGTAGCAAAGAGGGCTATCAGAAGTGATAAAATGTTTCTTTTCATAAGCCAACTGTATAAAATGTTAATAGAATGATGATAATCATCAAACTTTTCATTGCAAAAATACAAAAAAAAACTGTTTTCTAACCCCGAAACTGAAACTTTTTACTATCTTTGCATCAAAATAGTATATTTTACCAAGAAATAACATTAAAAAAACAATGGCAGAAAAAAAGTATGGTCATTTTGATGACGCCAATCGCGAATACGTGATTACTGACCCAAAGACCCCATGGCCTTGGATCAATTATTTGGGTAACGAGGATTTCTTCTCGCTCATCTCAAACACAGCAGGTGGTTATTCTTTCTACAAGGATGCCAAGTTCCGTCGCATCACCCGTTATCGCTACAATGGTGTGCCGATGGATAACGGCGGTCGCTATTTCTATATCAAAGATGGCGATACCGTATGGAACCCGGGATGGAAACCTTGCAAGACACCGCTCGACAGCTACGAGTGCCGCCACGGCATGAACTACACCCGCATCACGGGCAGCAAGAACGGCGTGGAGGCGAGTGTGCTCTTCTTTGTTCCGCTCCATACATGGGCTGAGGTGCAGAAGATGACGCTGAAGAACCAGACTGAGGAGGTGAAGACCCTCAAGGTATTCTCCTTTGCAGAGTGGTGCCTCTGGAATGCTGCTACCGACATGGAGAACTTCCAGCGCAACTTCTCTACGGGCGAGGTGGAGGTAGAGGGTTCTACCATCTATCACAAGACCGAATACCGCGAGCGCCGCAACCACTATGCTTTCTACACAGTGAATACCGAGATTCAGGGCTACGATACCGACCGCGAGAGCTTCATCGGACTCTACAACGAGTTTGCCGAGCCTGAGGCTGTGATGGAAGGCAAGTCACGCAACAGCTTTGCCCACGGCTGGAGCCCTATCGCATCTCATTATATCGAGGTTACCCTGCAGCCAGGCGAGAGCCGCGACCTCATCTTCCTGCTGGGCTATGTGGAGAACGAGCAGGACAAGAAGTTCAGCGCCAAGAAGGTAATCAACAAGGAGAAGGCTCATCAGCTTATCGCCAAGTTTGATACCACCGAAAAGGTGGATGCTGCCTTCGCAGAACTCAACCAGTACTGGGATAACCTGCTGAACATCTTCACCGTGAAGAGCGGCAACGACAAGTTAGACCGCATGGTGAACATCTGGAACCAGTATCAGTGCATGATCACCTTCTGCATGTCGCGTTCGGCAAGTTTCTTCGAGAGCGGCATCGGTCGAGGCATGGGCTTCCGCGATTCCAATCAGGACCTCGTAGGTTTCGTTCATCAGATACCTACCCGTGCCCGCCAGCGCATCATCGATATCGCCAGCACCCAGTTCCCTGACGGTGGCTGCTACCACCAGTATCAGCCGCTCACCAAACGCGGCAACAACGATATCGGTGGCGGTTTCAACGACGACCCATGCTGGCTCATCTTCGGTACCGTAGCCTATATCAAGGAGACGGGCGACTTCTCGATCCTCGCTGAGCAGGTGCCTTTCGACAACCAGCCAGGCACAGAAGTAAGCCTCTTCGAGCACCTCAAGATTTCGATGAACCATGTTATCAACAACCTGGGTCCACACAAGTTGCCACTCATCGGAAGAGCCGACTGGAACGACTGTCTGAACCTGAACTGCTTCTCCTGGGACCCTAACGAGAGTTTCCAGACCACCGAAAACAAGGGCGAAGGAAGCAAGGCAGAGAGTCTGATGATAGCCGGTCTGTTCGTGGTTACCGGCAAGGATTATGTGGCTCTGTGCAAGCAGCTTGCCAAGGAAGCTATGGAAAGCAAGGAGGGCGAAATAGCCGGTCTTGCAGAAGAAGATTATTTGACAGAAGCCGAGCGCATGCAGCAAGCTGTAGATGAGATGAACGAGGCTGTGAAGCAGCATGGATGGGATGGTGAATGGTTCCTCCGCGCTTACGATTTCTTCGGCAACAAGATTGGTAGTGATGAGAACGAGGAAGGCAAAATCTTCATCGAGAGCCAGGGCTGGTGTACGATGGCAGGTATCGGTCTGGAAGAAGGACTCTGCGATAAAGCACTGGACAGCAGCAAGAAACGACTGGAATGCGAGCACGGAATGGTGCTGAACAACCCAGCCTACACCACCTATCATGTAGAAATGGGTGAGATTTCTTCTTATCCTGAAGGCTACAAGGAGAACGCCGGTATCTTCTGCCACAACAATCCTTGGGTCATCATTGGAGAGACTGTAGCCGGTCGAGGCAACGATGCCTGGAGCCATTATACCAAGATTCTGCCTAGCTATGTAGAGGAAAAATATCAGACACTTCACAAGGTAGAGCCTTACGTAAACTGCCAGATGGTAGCCGGTAAGGATGCAGCCAAGCCGGGCGAAGGAAAGAACTCCTGGCTCACCGGTACAGCGGCATGGATGTGGTATACAGTATCAGAATTCATCCTCGGCATCAAGCCAGATTATGAAGGTTTGCGCATCGATCCTTGTCTCCCAAGCACCGCTAAGGAGTATGAGGTAACCCGCAAGTTCCGTGGTGGCGAATACCATATCACAGTAAAGAATCCTAGCGGAAACCAGAAGGGCGTGAAGCAGATTACAGTGGATGGCTCTCCTATCTCAGGCACCATCATTCCTTGCTCTGAAGGCAAGCATGAAGTAGTGGTTGAGATGTAAAATCAGCCAAATCTCATCAAGTTACGATTTGAAAGTTCAATGTAACGAAATTCTTTTTCATACCCATACGTTGTGTTTCACGACGTATGGGTATCACAATAAACACTTGACCCCTTATTTCAGGGGGTCAAGTGTTTTATTTATCTGATAATCTGATACTTAACTTTTAACATAAGCACATATTCAACAGTATCAAGAGTAAGATTCTAAGTCTCTATCATTGACTCAGTTCCTCAGTTCCTCAGTTCCTCAGTTTTTTTCTAAGGGGTATATAGCCCTTATAGTTCAAAGTTGTTTTAAATTGTTATATATTATATATTATTATATATATAATTATATATATAATAAACTTCTAAATAAAATAAAAAGTGAAGGGTCAGAGAAAAACTGAGGAACTGAGGAACTGAGGAACTGAGTCATTGCAGTAAAAACATCATAACCCTCGTAAACACCTGATTTACTGCTTAACTCTATACTTTAAGAGAGCAAAGCTATGAGTTGCGACCCATAAAACTATGAGTTGTCACCCACAAAACTATGAGTAAGGAAGTTTAACTACTTTCAATCTGAAAGCATAGTTCAAACATTTCCTTATCACACCCCCAAATTTGGCAGTATCAGAGAAAAGTTGTATCTTTGCACGGAATTCCACCCATTCCTTCCATTCCATCCATCTCTACCATACCTTCCAACTCCTTCCATGCCATCCCCCATAACTCCTTCCGCCCAACTCAGCACGCGTCTCTCCATCCAAAGTATTAAAAGGAAAAAGATAAAAAAGGTATGGCTTTTCGAGTTATTTTTTGTACTTTTGCAGCCGATAACGCATTTTGCGAACAAAACAGGATTCTTTAAAGAAAAGAAAGGAAATAACAATGAAGAAAATATTATACTTTGTGGCAGCCCTGGCTGCTGCATCCTTTATCACTACGATGGGTATCAGCTGCAAGTTTGCACCCGACCAGCATGACGGTGACACGGTAGCTGCCAGCGAGTTTTACCCGATAGATACCTCTGCGGCTCATGCCAAGAAGATGGCGAAGATTGCTGCCATCAAGAACGGAAAAGACAGTGTAGGCATCTATTATGTGGGCAGCAATTCTACCAAAGACCTCATCGAGCTCGTATCCTATCCTTCACGCCGCGACACGATGATGTACAGCAAGACCCGACACATAAAGGTGAAGGGCAATGCCGATATCAACCACGTGGTTCGTGTAGACTTCTATCTCCTCAATGGCAAGGATTCACTGGTGAAATATGTGGAGGAAGTGGAGCTCAAAACAAATCATTGAGCACCACTTCATTCTGGGCTATGCCCGAATACATATTCAGCTGAAGACCATAACTGCTGATAAACGTCAGTTGTATCGACTTTCGGGTCTTTGTTTCCTCCATAAAGCGGACGATTTTGTTTCTCAGAATCTTCTCGTAATCCTTATTGATGGCAAAGTCACTTTCCGAAAACTTCATTTCACAAAGATTAATGGTATTGTCACCACGCTCTATCACCATATCTATCTGGGCTGCCCGCTCCGCCGCTCCGGCATCACTCTTGCTTCGCCAGGAATACAAATGGGTAGACACACCAGAAATTCCCAACCGCTGCTTCACCTGGTCGATATGATTCATCGCCAATATTTCGAAAGAGATTCCAGCCCAGGCATAAAAACGGGGCGTGCGCTGCAACTTGCTCCAATACAGAAGATTACGGAAAGAACTATCGCGCAGGAAACGGAAATAGAACAAGGTGAAGAAATCTACCAACTGATAGAGAGACTTTCGGGTAGAACAGCCATAGTTGACATACTTTCTGATGAAACCGCAAGATTCCAGATTGTCGAGAATCGTGGTCAACGATTTGCCCGACTTCATCCCTGTGGCATCGGCTATTTCCGAGCGCATCATACCATAACCACGCTCGTTCAGGCATTCTACCACCTTGACGTATGCCTCAGAATCCTTAAACAGAGAGCGATAGAGAATCGTAAACTCATTGTACAACTGACCATTGGGATTGAACAGCAGACGGTCTATATTCTGAGCCAAACTTAACCGCTCGTCCAAAAGATTCAGGTAATATGGGATTCCTCCCAATATCATATAAAGTTCAGCCAGTTCATATCTGGACAACATCATCCCCTTAGTATTCAGAAATGCTTCCGACTCCCCAAGAGAAAAAGGCTGCAGGAAAAGACGACGAGTAAGACGACCATAAAGTCCGCCATGGTTATTGATAAGTTTATCCATCATCCAGGAAGTGGCAGAGCCGCAGACAATGAGAACGATGTCGCGACGTGCAGAGGCCCATCCATTCCAGAAATGCTCCAGGGCAGAGATAAAATTAGAGCCTGCAGTATCCATCCAAGGCAGTTCATCAAGAAAAATCACCTTACGTTCTATCCCGCTCAAAGAGTCGAGATAAGAGATAAGCATCTCGAAAGCATCGAGCCAGTCGTGGGGAACAGAGGTTACATTCCTATCATAACGTCGAAGCGTATAAAAGAAGTTTTTCAACTGCTCCTGTGTGTTTCCGCCCGCCAATCCTGATGTCTGAAACACCATTTCCTGCTCAAAATATTCGCGCACAAGAAACGTTTTCCCCACTCTGCGGCGTCCGCATACTGCCACAAATTCCGACTGCCTTGACTCGTATATACGTGCCAAGGTATCCTGTTCACTCTTTCTGCCTATGATATTATTCTTCATTTCTTATTCTCCTGCTTTAATTTCTAACCATTTGCAAAAATAGCAAGAAAAAAGTAATTATTGGCTATTTCTTATATAATTTTCAGCCAATAACACCTATTTTTAAGCATTATTGGCTAAAATGAGCGGCATATTTAGCCAATAGCAAAAAATCAGCACAAAAAAAGGCTAGCATGCAAAAACGCACACTAGCCTTTTTCGTATTTTATCTAACCTGAATTTCAAATCACTTAATAGCCTAAGCCTATAACTATAAATTATAAACTATAAACTATAAGCTATCAACTAATCATAGAATCCCGGCTGCTTATACTCAATGCCCAGTTCATCATCTACTGTTGCGATGACACCCTGAATCTGACCCATGGCAAACATACGGCCGAGGAGAGTGTAACCGGCATTGTGACCATGATTGCTCTCATCGAATACGCCACCTGGCTCATCAGTGAAGGTCATACCGTGGTCTACTCGCATTGGCAATCTGCGGCCGGAATTGCACTTGCCTTCCTGCTCAGCCTTCTCAAAGATGCGGCAAAGTTCTATCAGATGGCCGCGACCACCCAAGTGAGAAGCCTCTGTAAAGTTGCCGTTAGGGAAGATGTAGCAAGAGCGCAGATGAACAAAATGAGTGCGGTCGGCAAACTGCTTAGCCATTGCCACACAGTCGTTGTGCTCGCCGGCAGAGAATGAACCTGCACAAAAAGTCAGACCATTGTGCTTGTTTGGCACAGCATCGAGCATCCACTGGATATCCTCGGCACGACCGATGATTCTTGGCAAACCGAATACAGGATAAGGAGGATCGTCTGGGTGAACACACATGTTGATATCGTATTCATCGCAGATAGGCATGATGGCCTCCAGCCAGTATTTCATGTTCTCCTGCAACTTCTTCTTGTCGATGCCATCATAAAGCTTCAACAGGTCGCGGAACTTCTGGACAGGAGCAGAATCGCCCTCGCTGAAGTTACCCGATACGAAGCCCTGGGTCTTGATGATGATATTCTCTACCAGGGCATGATCCTGCTCAGGTGTAGAAGTCTTCTTGATTTTATCAGCCTCAGCCACCAGGTCTCTGCCCCACTTGTGCTCCTTAGAGAACTCAGCCCAATCCTCACGAGCGCCTTCACGCTGCAGGATATAGATATCAAAGTAGGCAAACTCGCCCCAGTTCATATAGAGGTTGTTGGCTCCGTTAGGATTCTCGTGTGCCAAATCGGTACGTGCCCAGTCCAAAACAGGCATGAAGTTGTAGCAGATGCATTTGATGCCTTCCTCGCCCAGGTTGCGGAGACTTTCCTTGTAAACCTCAATCTGATGGTCGCGGTCAGGACCACCATATTTCAGGGTTTCAACCACAGGCAAAGACTCTACCACGCTCCATTTCATACCATAAGACTCGATGTACTCCTTGAGTTCATGAATCTTCTCGCGTGTCCAAACCTCGCCCAGAGGAACATCGTGCAATGCGGTAACAATGCCCTCAACACCAATCTGCTTCAACTGTGCAAGAGTGATCTTATCTTTCTTGCCAAACCAGCGCCATGTTCTTTCCATATATATTATATAATGTATAAGTTTAAAAATGAATTATCTTGCAGAAACATATTTATGCAATGTCTGTCTTACGGCACCCTTGCCGGCGAAGAGTTCCTTCACCATGCCCTCAATCTGCTCGCCGAAGCCAGCCTCGTAGAGATCGAGTCCGAACACATCCTTGCGGGAATAGAGATTCTTCAGGCAAGAGTAGTCCTGATCTGCCTTGCCTACCTCCAGAGGAGCTACGATGGCCTGCAGTTCTGCCAACAATGGGTCGGAAGATGGCTCGAATGGCTTCAGGTTATCATCCAATGCCTTGAGATAACGGGCATAACCTGCCAATACCAGAGGAATCAACACAAGGTTGCTCTTGTCGAGACCACGGCCGATATACTTTTTGATAGTCTCACCGAAACGGATAGAGAGTTTCTGGCTGGTATCGGTAGCGATACGCTGAGGAGCATCTGGCATGAATGGGTTAGGCAGACGCTTGTTGATAACGGTGCCGATAAATTCGTATGGGTTCAATACACCTGGATCTGTTACTACTGGCATTGCCTCGATATAACCAATCTTCTGGATGAAGGCACGAAGGTCCTCATCAGCCATCTCGGCAGAAATCAAGGTATAGTCGAGCATGCAACCATAGATAGACATCGCTGTATGGAGAGGGTTCAGACAGGTGGTTACCTTCATGGTCTCAACCTCATCTACAGTCTTGCGGGTGGTATAGAGCGCACCGCCCAACTCCAATGGCGGACGACCGTTGGTATAAGTATCCTCGCAAACGAGATACTGCACTTCCTCGGCATTTACGAAAGGAGCGGTGAAAGTATGCTTCTCGGTGATAATCGTATTGTTATCCTCGAAACCATCCTCGGCAAGCATCGCCTGTACCTTCTCGTGTGGACGAGGAGTAATCTTATCAATCATAGACCAAGGATAGGTAATCTTGCTGCTGTCATTGATATAATCTACGAAACCAGCCTCTACGATACCATCCTGTGCCCAACGCTCAGCATAAGCCTTGACGCCAGCCTTTACATGGTCGCCGTTGTGAGAACAGTTGTCGGTAGACTGAAGAGTAAGTGGCAACTTGCCTGCCTTATAACGCTCATAGAGAAGAGCGGTAAGCTTACCCATAGCAAATACTGCATCAAGACCACGTGCCAGATCTGCATCATTGAAAGAATATCCCTTCTCTGTGATGGTGAAAGTTACCATCTGCAGACTTGGTGCCTGGAAAATCTGGACCAATCGCGCCCAGTCCTCACCAAACTGCTTATCCGCCTTGAGGCTTTCTGTGATAGAAGCGATGACCTTCTTCTCGATGGTTCCGTTGCTCTGGAGGCTGACGAGAAGAGAGAGATTATTGTAAGGGCGATAAGCCTTGTCGATAATTTCGTAGTCGAAGCTTTCAGCAACAATAACACCACGATCGTACTTGCCGGTGTTAAGTGCATCGTTAAGAATAGCAGCAGGGAACGCACGGAAGATGTTACCTGCGCCAAAGTGAACCCAAGTAGGCTCGTCGTGAGTCTTCTTAGCTACGGCTGCGATGTCATACTTAGGAAGCTCATAACCCTTAGCTTCCCATTCTGCAGCATTAAAGCTGCGAGAAAGAATTTCGTTCAGTTTCATGATTATACGTTTTTTTGATTGTTCCATGTATGCGCCTATCTTTCCGAATAGGCGTGGCAAAAGTACAAAGAAAAATCGAAAACCGCTCATTTTTAGAGAACTAATTTCAAAAATTGAACGATTAACAAATACTTTTGAACAATATGGTAAGACCAGGAAAAGAAAATGTTACGATTCCTCCAGCGATTTGATCTGCTTCTTCGGCGTTACGCCGAGACCTTTCAAGCTTTCCACCCTGCGCATCACGTTGCCACTTCCATCGTAAAGCTGCTTTCTTGCCTTGTCGAAGGTACCCGAAAGGCGGGTTATCAGATCACCGATTCCTGTAAAGGTATCTTCGAAGCCAGCCACCTTATCATACAGGTCAGCTGCCGTCTTCACGATTTTCTCCACATTCTTGTTCTGCCGGTCATACTGCCAGAGATTATACGCAAGCTGGAGTGCCATGAGCAGATTGCTTGGTGAGATGATGATAATCTTCTTCTGATAAGCATAACGGCTGAGGTCAGGCTGCTGCTTCATGGCTGCGATATAGCTGGTCTCGTTAGGGATGAACATCAGTACGAAGCCGATGGCATCATCCACCAGTTTGGAATAGTCTTTGGCTGCCAGTTCATCGATGTGCTTTCGTACGCTCAGCGCATGTGCCTTCATCAGGCGTTCCTGTTCAGCCTCATCTTCAGCTGCCAGAGCATCGGAATAGGCGGTAAGCGAAACCTTGGAATCGATGACCACACTTCTGCCTTCCGGGAATCTGACGATGACATCCGGACGATAGTTCTTTCCCTCTTCATCTTTCGTATTTTCCTGAATGAAGAATTCCTCATCTTTACGAAGTCCGCTGTTCTCCAGGATGGTTTCCAGCACCATCTCGCCCCAGTCGCCCTGCATCTTGCTGTCGCCCTTCAATGCCTTGGTCAGGTTGGCAGCATCAGAGCCAATCTTCTCGGTCTGCTCCTTCAGGTTCAGTACAGCCTGCTGCTGTTCCTGCTGGAAGAGCTTCATCGTTGCCTCGAAGGTGTTCTGCAGTTCCTTCTTGTTCACCTCGTTCTGGGTTTTACTCTCCTCTACCGATTTCTTGAAATCAGCAAACTGTTCCTTGATAGGTTTCAGGAGTTCATCCATCTGCAGACGATTGTTTTCCTGCAGAGCCGACTGCTTGGCAGCCAGCTGCTCAGCCGCCACCTTCTGCTGTTCTATCGTCATTCGCTGCATTTCCTGCTTCAGACTCTCGAGCTTCTGTGCCCACTGCTGGTCGCTTTCCGCCCTGAGTTTTGCCGCATACAGCCGCTCGTTCTCCATTTGAGATTTCATTGATTGAACCTCAGAAGCATGATGCAGTTTTATCTGTTCGATGTTAGCCGCCAGCACCTGAGCCTTCGCTACGAGCTGGGTTTTCTCCTCGCCCGCACTTTTTGCTTCCATCAGTTTCCCTACGAAGAATCCGATGGCAAGCCCTATGATGATTCCAATTACTATTTCCATTTATCCTTGTTTTGAATGATTCTGTAAATCTGCAAAAATTATGATTTGCAAAAGTAATCATTTCAAGACATAACACCAAACATCATGGGGGATTCTTGTAGATATTTAACTCTTCTGCATTTAACTATGCAAACAAAAAGAGCGCACCACTCTTGGCACGCTCTTTTCTTTAAATCATCTTTTAAATATACATTATCGGTTGGCAGTAGGCCACTGATAAGTATCAGTGCAATGGATATCAGCACTCTGGTCGGCAATCATCAACTTGAAATCGCCTTCCTCCAATCTCCATTTGCCATTCCAACCTACGAAGGCCAAATCGTCTGCCTTCAATTCAAATATCATGGTCTTGGTCTCACCAGGCTGAAGTTCCACCTTGTCGAAGGCACGGAGACGACGGCCATCAGGCACCATACTAGCGATGAGATCGCTACTGAACAGGAGAACACTCTCCTTGCCTGCCACCTTTCCCGTATTCTTCACATCCACGCTCACCTTGATGATGTCGCCGTGGCGGAAATCAGACTGAGAAACCTTCAGGTTGCTATATTTGTAAGTGGTATAACTCAAACCATATCCGAAGCCCCACTGCTGGGTAATCTTCGCATTGTAGTCGTAAGCACCTTCCATCGTACCCACCTCCTCACTCTTCTTGAAGTCATAGTTGGCGAGCGAATTGATTTCCTTAGGATAGGTGTAAGGCATCTTGCCACTGAAGTTTGACTTGCCCGATACCAGGTTTGCCAAGGCATCGCCGCCCATGTTGCCAGGGATAAGGATGTTGATGATGCCCTGTGCCAATGGTTCGATGTCGGCGATGAGACGAGGACGACCTTCATTCAGCACCAAGATGACAGGCTTGCCTGTCTGAGCCAGAGCCTTGACCAGATTACGCTGGTTCTCTGAGAGCCAAAGGTCGGTCAGGTTGCCCGGAGTCTCTGTATAGGAGTTCTCGCCAATGCAAGCCACGATGACGTCGGCATCCTTCGCTGCAGCCACTGCCCCCTGAATCTGAGGTTCGTTCTCCTCCCAGTATTTTCCCTTCTCATTATAGGTAACACCCTGGTTCAAGATAACATTCTCCTTGCCATACTCATTACAGAATGCCTCATAGATGGTATTGTACTTGCCGGCAAACTCATCGGCACGATGTCCCTGCCAGGTATAGCTCCATCCACCGTCCAGACAACGCATCTGATTGGCATTAGGACCCGTAAGGAGAATCTTCTTGCCATGCTGCAAAGGAAGGATATTACCCTCGTTCTTCAGGAGCACCATACTCTCGGTAGCTCCCTCCAAGGCGAGCTTGGCAAACTCCTCACCACCAAACTTAGGATAATTCTTCAGTTTCTGGGTTGGGTTCTTGAAAAGGTCGAGACGGTACTTCATGCGAAGCACACGGCGACAGGCATCGTCAATGCGACTCATCGGAATCTTACCTTCCTTCACCAATTCTATAAGATAGCCACAAGCATCGCAAGAATAAGGTTCCATAATCATGTCGATACCGGCATTGATGGCAATGCGGAGCGCATCCTTCTTGTCCTTTGCCACCATCTCACGAGTATAGAGATTGTTGATGTCTGCCCAGTCGGTAATGAGCACACCATCCCATCCTGTCTCTTCCTTCAGCCATCCTGTCAGGATGTCCTTGTTGGCATGCATCGGCATACCGTTGACGGAAGCGGAATTCACCATCACGGTCAAGGCTCCAGCCTGCAGACCCGCCAGGAAAGGAGCGAAGTGCTTCTCTCGCAAGTCGGCAGGAGAGATATAGGCTGGCGTACGGTCTTTACCGGTCCAGGGCACACCATAGCCCATGAAGTGCTTCATTGAAGTGGCAATGTGATACTGGTCGATGTTGTTTGGGTCCTCGCCCTGGAAACCATAGACCATCGCCTTGCCCATCTCTGAACTGAGGTAGCAATCTTCACCAAAGTTCTCCCAGATGCGAGGCCAACGGGCATCACGACCGAGGTCAACGGTAGGACTGTAAGTCCAAGGTATGCTCACCGCACGAGTTTCATAAGCGGTAGCCTCAGCCGAACGGCGAGCTATCTCACGATTGAAGGTGGCAGCCACATTGATGTTCTGCGGGAAGAGGGTTCCGCCCTGTGTATAGGTAGAGCCATGGTTCTGGTCGAGACCGAAGACACAAGGGATACCGATGCGCTTCATCGAGATCTTCTGGATTTGTGCGATGTACTTCTCCCACTGCTTGGCGGTTGGTGCGCAGGTATTTGGAGCGTTGAGGATAGAGCCAATCTTATAGCGGGAAAGGATAGAATCGGTCTTGTGCTCGTCGATATAGAACACACCGTTCTTGTCGTTGGCACCAAAGAGGTCGGTCACCAATTCCATCATCTGACCTATCTTTTCCTCCAAGGTGAGTTTCTTCAGGGTTTGTTCTACCTGAGCCTCAATCTTAGGGTCGCTCTTGATAACCGGAACATTTGCACTGGCTGTATAAGCCAATGCCAATAATGAAATAGATAATAAAATTTTCTTCATAAACAGTAAAGGTTTGACGCTTTATGATAAAAACGGAAATCTTTCTAATATATTATTCAATAGTTACTTTATCTACATAATAGCCATGTCCCACACAGATGAACCCATCCTCTGCAGCCATCTTGTCGAGTGCATCCTGGGTCAACTCAAACTTCACGACATTGCCATCACCAAACTCGTATGGAGAAGTCAAGTCGGTCCACCAGCCGGTGGCAAGCTTGATCTGATGGTAATCATCGTCATCCTTCATCGAGCAGTAAACTCGGAGGGTCTGCCCCTCTTTCCACTTAGCTACCTGGTCCTTGGTGATGAGGTTGAAGCTCTTGTTAGAGTCACCATCTCCCAAGTTCCAAGATACATAGTGATGACCTTCCCAGAGCACATTCTCCATAGAAGGCTTAGGCTCGGAGGTTACCTTGATGGTGCCGCCAGGGAACTCCACTCCATCGCCATCCACGAGCGTGATGGCATAGTCGCCATTCTCCAAATCGGCAGGAGCGGTGAGCTTCATGGCTGTGCCCTCTTCCAAGATTTCGAAGGCCACTTCCTTGCCGCCCACGAATACCTTGGTGATGGTACCGAGATTGCTACACTTGTGGATGGTGGTCTCCTCACCTGGAGCCACCCAAAGTTCGATGGCATTGGTGCCGAGAGCTGGGTCGTCGGCAGCTGGAGTCACTACCACATTGAGGGTGCGAGAAGTGGTCTTGCCCTTGGTGGTGGTTGCCACAATCTTCAAAGTATGATTGCCCACTGGCAAAGTCTGGTCGATGGTTGTACCCTCAGCAATCTGAGTATCATCCAAGAGCCATGTCACAGTGGTGTAGTGAACAGGAGTCACCTTGATTTCCAAGTTCAATTTGGTCTTGCGATCCAACTTCAGATCAGCCAAGTCGGTGTTCAAGATACGAGGATTGTCATCTTCTGATACGGTGAAGAAAGGATCGTCGTCAGAGGAACAAGAAGACAGTGTAGCAGTGCCTGCGAACGCAAAGCTCATGGCAAAAAGCATCATCATTGCCTTCAAGACATTACCTTTATATTGATTCATTATCTTTTTCATCTTGATAATTATTAATAGTTATGGCGTTAGCCAATTCTTAATTGTTCATTCTAAATTCTTAATTACTTAATGTATCCTTTACCATTAGCTGGAGCGAATTCTGGCTGAAGGTTGATGTTAGTCTTATCCCACCAAAGCTGCTTGTGCCAATCATCAGTACCACCCATACGCTCGATGGCAGCCTTATAGTTGACGCTGTTATACTGACCTTCCAACTCTGGATAACGCAAGCGAGTAGGCATAGCCATGTTAGAATCGGTATAAGTGAAACCATTGGTAAAGATGCCTAGTCGGCTTCTGTCCAGGATAGCAGGATAGTCGGAGCGACGCAAGTTAGCCCAACCCTCTGATGGGTTCATCATGTGGAGAATCCATGCCTGGGTGTTGATGGTCGCCTTAGGATTGTCACCCAACTTGTTGTTGGCAATGAACTCATTGATCTCATCCTCAGAAATCTTGTTGGACGTGAGATAATAGTTGTTGAGCATCTCCATAGAAGCACGAACACCTTCCTCATAGAGAGTCTCAGCGTCACCACTTACATTCCAACCCTTGGTCTTAGCCTCGGCCATGAGGAATTTCACCTCGGCAGAGGTAATCAGAATACCAGGGCAAGAAGGCATCTCAAAGTCGATGTTCAAGCATGGACGCATCATACGTGCACGAAAATCTGAGTTGTCATAATTGTTAGCATCCTGCTTAGCCAACTTAGCGAGAGTAGGAAATTCTGATACCTCAGGCACGTTCATCCAGTCGCTATACCAAGCAGCACCAGGATTACAAGGCTCCTCACCAATACCTTGACGCTGGAAGTAAGCCAACACCTCATCGGTCAAGTCGATGTTCTGCTCCTTGTCTGGCTTCACCTGACTACGCTTGATGTTGTAATAGTGGCGACAGATGCGATAGAGACGAGGGTCGTTGGTATTCTGCAACTGATAGAACAAGGTAGAGCATACCATGGTAGGCGATGTGGCATCCTGACCATAGAGTATCTCTCCCAAGGCATTGGCACGGAAATCGTAGTCGTTGGCTCCATCATAATAGGTAAATGGTGCATCAGCATACTTGATATAAGCATCATCGGCTGCACTGGCGATAGCACCGGCAGCCACAGCCTTCTCAAACTCTTCCTTTGCCTTCTGTGGATTAACATCGGAAATGCGCATGGCATAGCGCATACGGAGTGCATTGGCATACTTCTTCCACTTAGCTACATCACCACCCATACTGGTGACATCACCAGAAATGTGGTCGGTACCTGTGCCAAGCTGCTTCTCGCAATCGTCAAGTTCCTTGAAGAACCAGCTGTAGAGTTCCTCTACGGTATCATACTTAGGGGTGGAGATACCTGAGATATAACCCAGACCTGCCTCCGAACAAGGCACGTCACCGTAGATATCTGCCAAAACTGCCGTGAGATAGACACGATGGATACGAAGTGCCGCATTCAAGTTTGCCTTGTCAGCAGATTTGTGGATGGCATCCACAAGGTTCTTGATACCGATTTCATAATAGCGGTCCCAAACTCGACGGGTCATATCATCTTCTCTGGAATTAGAACCAGCGTAATTGGTTACATTCCAACCACCAGCGAAATACTGTGGAAAACCAGTTATATAGTTACGGTAGGTATCCATCAGACTGAAGTCACCGTAAGTCTGCAACAAAGCTGTTGTCAACTGTGCGTTAGGATCGAGCTCGTTCACTTTGGTCTTGTCGGTATTGATGTTGCTCAAGGTATCATCAGAGCAAGAAGTCATCGCAGTGCCGGTTGCCATCAGGGCGAAAGCCATCATCAGGCTGCTCTTACCTATATATTTCTTGATTATATTGTTCATTTTCTTACCTTATTATATATTAGAACTCTTCTAAAGAAATTGATTCATTTTTTCGAGACTAGAACTTCACATTCACGTTCAAACCATAACTCTTGCGAGATGGCAGGGAACCATATTCCAGGCCGAGACCTGAGGTGTTGTAGCTGGAGTCTGGGTCGATGTTAGGAATGTTCTTCCAAACAATGAATGGGTTACGAGCCACGAAGGATACGGTCAAGCCCTTGACATACTTGCCCAGGATGCTCTCTGGGAAGGTATAGCCGAAAGTAATCTCACGACACTTCACGTAAGAGTTGTCATATACAAACTCGCTCTGTACGTTCTGAGCCATGTGCTTCCAGTAATCTTCTGGGCTCACAGCGATGTCGTTCTTACGATAAGTACCATCACCATTGTCGATAACACCATCCACTACGAGTCCCTTGCAGTTGCCAGACTCACGCCATGCCGAGATGTCCTTACCTGCTGCCTGACGAGCCTCCTCAGAAGCGTACCACTCCTCACGGCCTGCCAATGTTCCCTTTGCCTTACCAGTCTGGTATGCAGAGCGCATAGACATAGAGTAGATATCAGCACCCACCTTCACATCGAAAGATGCAGAGAGGCGGAAGTTCTTGTAAGAGAATGTGGTATAGAAACCACCAGTCCAATCCCAAGAAGAGTTGCCGATGGTCTTCACGTTCTGGTCAACCTTTGGAAGTCCTGTGGCTGCATCGATGACAACTTGTCCCTGCTCATTGCGAACAACATCGTGTCCACGGATAGCACCATAATTCTCGCCAACCTGAGCACCTACTGATACACCGCACCATGTGGCCTTGGCAAGCTCAAAATAGTCCATACCATCTACGAGCGACTTCACCTTGTTGGTATTCTTGGAGAAGTTGACACCCAAGTCCCAAGCGAAGTCCTTGATCTGCAAGGCACGGGCATTGAGGGCAATCTCGATACCCTGGTTCTGAATCTCACCGGCATTGATGAGGCGGTAAGCATAGCCAGAGGTGGTGGTTGAAGCCAAACTCAAAATCTGGTTCTTGGAGTTCTGGTTGTAATAGGTGGCATCCAAGCCCAAGCGTCCGTTGAGGAACTTCATCTCCAAACCTACCTCGTAAGAACCTGTCATTGTAGGCTTCAAATCCTTGTTTGGCTGTGTTGAGTTGGCTATCATACCGATGGTATAACCCGAGTAGCTATACTTGCCTGTGGAGTAGTTGAGTGCAAGCTGGTAAGGGTCGGTATCGCTACCTACCTTTGCCCAAGATGCGCGAATCTTACCATAATTGATGAACTTCTTGTTCTTGATGAACTCGGAGAATACCAAGCTACCCGATACAGATGGATATACGTATGTATTGTTATTTGTAGGGAGCGTAGACGACTTATCGCCACGGAGGGTTCCCTCCAAATAGTAAGTATGCTTGTAGCCGAGGCTCGCGCTGGCATAAAGAGAGCTGATCTGCTTCTTGTACATACTCTCACGAGTGTTCTGCTCCTGATAGTTCATGATGTTCTGGATGCCATTCATCTGCTGGTTAAGACCGGTATTGGTGATGGTCTTGTTGTTCACCTTGAAGATGTTGCCACCCGCTGTGGCATTGACATCGAAATCGCCCCATGAGTTGTTGTAGAGGGCAAGGAGCTCTGCGTTCAGTGTTCTGTTATTGAAGATTTGGTCGGTAAGCTTTCCTGCTGGTGTACCTGGAGTTGTCTTGGCGATGAAGTCCTCGAAGTTCATGCTGTTAATGTCGGTACCGATGGTACCCTGCAACTTGAGGTGCTTGTTGATGTTCCAGATTGCCTTACCTGTCAAGCGGAACACATCTTTCTTAGAAGTATTGCCATTCTTATAGAGATCCCAGTATGGGTTCTTGTTATACTGGTCGTTAGCATTCCAGTTGGAGTAGTTGCCGTCGGCATCCTCATAGTGCTTCAACCAAGCCTGGTTGTAGGTACCAGCCAAAGTCATGAGGTTCTTACCTACATTGCTCTGAGAATCACCCAAGGCTGGACGGTTCTTCACGTTCTCACGAGTATAGTTGGCGGTGAAGTCGAAGTCAACAGGACCAGCTGAGGTATTCACACGGAGGTTGAAGTTGTCACGACTCATGTTGGTGTTAGGCAAGATGTCCTTATTGCGCATATCGGTAACAGAGAAACGCATACCCGTCTTACCGGAATTAACTGAGAGGATGGCAGAGTTCTGGGCGGTGAAACCTGTGCGGAAGAAATCGGAGGCGTTGTTGGGATACATCATGAATGGACGCTCCTCGCCATCGAAATACTTGAAGACGAAATCATCAGCCTTAGGACCCCAACTGGAGTTGGTACCAGCTGTACTGGATGTAGGAAGGGCACCATTGTAGCCCATACCATAAGTTGTCTGCACATCATCCCACTTAGCCAACTGGGTATCGATGGTGAAAGAACCATTGTACTCTACACCAATCTTATCCTTCTCCGCCTTTTTGGTCGTAATCAAGATAACACCATGAGAGGCACGGCTACCATAGAGGGCAGAGGCAGCAGGACCTTTCAATACGGTCATCGTCTCGATATCGTCAGGATTGATGGCAGAGATACCATCACCGAGGTCATAACCACCAGCTTCACCAGCACTGCCAAAGTTGGTATTATCCAAAGGCACACCATCCACCACGTAGAGAGGCTGGTTATTGCCTGCCATTTCTGTATTACCACGAAGAAGCACGCGGGTAGAACCAGAAGCACCGCCAGCGGTGTTCTGCACAACGAGACCAGCCACCTTACCTGAAAGAGAGTTGATGACGTTGGTTTCCTTCGCCTTGGTAAGTTCCTCACCTTTAACCTCCTCCAAGCCATAGCCCAAAGCCTTGCGGTCGCGCTTGATACCAAGGGCGGTAACAACGACCTCATTTAAGGCCTTACCATCCTCTTGCATCTGTATTTTCATGCCATTAGCAGCTTTCACGGTCATCGTCTTGTAACCGATGTAGCTCACTTCGAGCGTTGCTCCAGGCTTGCAGTTCAACGTAAAGTTACCATCTATATCGGTAACGGCACCGTTGGTTGTACCAGCCACCTTCACGCTAGCGCCAATCAAGGTTTCGCCAGTGGCATCCACCACTGTACCCTTGATGCCTTGGTTCTGCTGAACGCTCATCGCTGCATTGTTCATCTGGGCAGCGAGAATGGCAGAAGCAGGCATCCACATCAAACCTGCACCGAGCAGGCCGAGAAACATAGTTTTCTTTCTCATAATTGATATTTTTGTTTTTAGTTTAACATTATTCTTTCCCAAAGATTCCTTCGAGAATCCAAGGAGCATTCACCTTCATACTCTTGAAACGGTCGAAGATGCCATACTTCTCAGAGCCATTGCCGAAGTGGTTGTTGTCCCAAACGAAAGTAGAGAAGCCTCGTTTGCGAGCCTCCGTAGTCAAGAACTTACAGTAGTAGGTCATGTTTTCATGCACTTTCTCTGAGTTTGACTTATAGTGATCGGTTACTCCCCACTCTCCTATTACGATACCCAGTCCTTTGTTGCTCCAGGTATTCACCACCTTGTCGAAGAAATCCGTCATCGTCTTCTCGTTGTCTGCAGGTATCTTGCCAGCATCCTTGTAGGCATCACCCCAGTAATCGTAGGTGCAATCGCCGGCGTAGCTCCATGGCTGATAGTAGTGGAATTCCACACTCATATAGTTGTTGCCATTGTCTTCGGCATCCTTCGGAATGATGAAATCTCCATTCTCGATGCCAAACCAAGGGTTACAAACGTAAGTCTGTAAGATGAGGTGGCGCTTGGCATTGTTGCCGCCTGTGGCACGAACCACATCCACGAATATCTGATTGTAAGCATTCTGCACTTCGAGGTTCTCGGCAGTAGGTTTGCCCCAGTTATCTTTGATATGCACTTCGTTAGTTCCTGCGAAAGCAAGACGATAATCATAATTGGCAAACTCAGAGGCGATATTCATCCAGAGGAGCGCAAGCTTCTGGCAGTTTTCTTCCTTATATTGATAGGTAGGACGACCTTCGAGCCATTTTTCATGATGCACATTGATGATAACCTTCAAACCGTTGTCAAGGCACCAGCCCACTACCTCCTTGATACGGGCAATCCAAGCCTTGTCGATGCTCATCGCCTGAGCGTTGGTAATGTGGCACTGCCAACGGATTGGAATACGGATGGCATTGAAACCTGCCTTCTTCACGGCTTGTATCATCTTCTTGGTAACAACGGGATTGCCCCAGGCTGTCTCTGCATGGATAGAACCATCAGGGTTGCCAATCTGCATCGACTCACCATCCTGTCCAGGAGCTGAGCACTCGAATTCATTGCCAAGATTCCACCCCACAACATCTTTATTCCATTGCTGGGCAGTAGGTATGGATTCGCCTACGCCATCAGAACTGCCGGATGAGGGCAACGTACTTGCTTCGCATGAGAAACATGTGAAGACGCCTATTAAAAAGAGGCTAAATTTCAAAAAGTTCCTTTTCATTTTTATGTTTATATTGTTATTGTTTCGTTTTTTAAATAACTGTTTAACTTACGTAACAGAATCTGGTTGCAAAGATAAAGAAAAGGAACTTTCAGAGGGTTAGATAACAAACAAAAAAGGTTTCAATTCAGACATATCGTCTAAACAGAAACCTTTTCTTTGAATTTAAAACTCTAATTTACAGATACTTACTTGGAGAAACTCCAAAGTGCTTTTTAAATACAGTACTAAAGTACTTCACATTTACAAAACCGGCTTTCACAGATACATCCAGCACACTATCCCCCTGTTTCAGGAAGATTGCTGCCTGCTCCAGACGTATCAAACGCATAAAATCCTGCGGACTTTGACCCGTAAGAGTCTTCAGCCTACCATAGAAAAGCGTTCTGCTCATCGCCATCTCTCTACAGAGTCGGTCGATATTAAAGTCTGTGTCGCTCAGATGAGTCAACACCAAACGGGTAGCTTTATCTACAAAAGCCTGGTCTTGTGGATCCAGAACAGCTTCTGCCACATTTTCGAATGTCTGGCCTTGCTTATTCAAGACAGTATCATTCTTTTTCTCTTCAGAAGCTCCAGTAGGTTCCAAGTGTTCATCGGAAGAATCAGAACCCACAATCTGCTCGGAAGAAGCAGACTCAGAAGCGACCTCTCCTCTAACAAGAGCAAGGCTTCTGTCCATATAATACTGACTCAACCGGCGACGATTCTTCAAAATACTGGCAACCTTACTCGCAAGAATAGCAGTATCGAATGGCTTGGCTATATAGTCATCAGCACCAAGTCCAAGTCCCTCTATCATAAAGTCACGACCAGCCTTAGCAGTCAGCAGGATAACAGGCAGCCATGATGTTTCCTTATTTTCCTTGATGCTGCGACAGAACTCATCTCCGTGCATTCCCGGCATCATGACATCTGAAACAACGATATCACATACCCCGCCCTCTTTCAAATATTTCAAGGCAGCCTCTGCACTCTCCACATCAACTACCTGATAAGAATCACCAAAAGTCATTCTGATATATTTGCGAAGATCTTCATTGTCATCGACAAAAAGAAGAGTATCCGTTGAAACATCAGCATCCTGCAGAACCGCAGAAGACACAGTCTGGCAAGTTTCATCATGCTTATCTTCAGCTAAAGAAGATTCTGTTGCAACATTTTTCTTTTCTCCAACAAGCCGGATAGAAGAATCTGTTACATGACCTAATGGCATCTTCACACAGAAAGTAGTACCCTTTCCTTCCTCACTTACGAAACTAAGCTTTCCTCCTAATTTCTCTACAAGCTTTCGTGTAAGCATCAGTCCTAATCCACTTCCCATTTCCTGAGAATTTATCGCATTAGAAGCCCTGAAGAAGGTCTTGAAGATACTCTTAATTTCGGCCTTTGGAATACCTATACCTGTATCACATACATGAATCATAGCCATCTTACCTTCAACAGAAGCCGACAACGTAACCTTTCCACCTTGAGGTGTATATTTGATAGCATTCGAGAGAAGATTTTCCAATATCAGATCCATCATTTTGACATCAGAATGAATCTGTTGCTGCGGACACGTTTCAATACACAGTTGAATATGCTTCTCCTGAGCTGCCAATACAAACTTTTCCAACTGCACACGTAAAAGCATCGGCAATTCTATATCTTGCAGGCGAACCTGTTCGGCAGACTGCTCTACCTTTTGGAAGTCAAGCAATTCTGTAACCATCTTCAACAGTTTGTTGCCGTTGCGATGCGCCATATCCAAGAATCCACGACTTTTCTCACTCAAGCTGGAATCATTAGCCAGATTATCAAGAGGAGCCAACACGAGACTCAAAGGAGTACGTATGTTATGGGCAGTATTAACGAAGAAATTGATTTTTTCATCATAATACTTTCGCTGTAAGCGCTCTTTGTAATACTGCCAGGCAAAATATAAGATGGCAGCAAAAATACAGAGATAGATAATCCATGCCCACCAGGTATTCCACCAAGGCTGGGCTATATGAATCTCCAAAGCTGTTTCTCCCAATTCTCTACCATTACTTCTGCAGATAGCCTTTACATGAAGCACATAGCTGCCCGAAGGCAAATTTACAAATCGTGCCAACTGATTAGAAGATGGTTTACTCCAATTACGGTCGTATCCTTCCAAATAATATTGATATTGAATATCATACTGGTATTGATAATTGATACTCTCGAAAGAAACAACCAGCGTATTCTCATTATGGCTAAGTTTCAATTTGCCTTCCTTCAACATTTCAAAGAGACATTCATTCCAGTAATCGGAACGTTCGACACCTTCAACCTCAACACTATGAATACGAAGTGGAGCGGCATAATTCAAACCTTTGGCAAACATAGGAGTCAAAGCGACAACTCCATCGTTGCTGCCAAAAAGCACCCTTCCATCTGAAGTACACGCAACAGACATTCGGTTATACTCACGTTCCATTCCCTTAAAGATGTTGAGGTTTACTATCTTCCCCTGTTTCATGAACGCCAATCCTTTATCCGTACTGATCCACAAATTGCCATTAATACCTTTTATAAGTCCATAAACAGTATTAGAAGGCAAAGCGTCCTGATTCGTATAGCGCTTAAACTTCTTTGTCAGTAAATCATAATCATAGAGTCCTCCTCCATCCGTTCCAATCCAGATATGACGGGAATCCTGAAAAGACATACTGTTGACAAACAAATTAATGTCTTTACCGGGATACTGTTCAGGATAAAAGAAACGACGAGGATGCAAAGGTTCACGCTTATCAATCAAATAGCCTCCATGCGAAGTTCCTACAGCTATAAAACGCTTATCCAGTGATTCCGTGATGCATTGCACTTCGTTGACAGGCAGATAGAATACCGACCTTCCCGTTCCATTCAAATTATATTTATCTGAAGGGAAACAAGCCATATCTCCATCCAAACATCCCACCCAAATATTACCATCGCTATCAGTAAAAAGACTGAATACGTAATCACTCTTCAACATTCCTGTTTCCACAGAATAAGCAGGCATACTAGTGCCATCAGCATGAACCTGATATACGCCATTACCATAGGTACCAACCAGAATTCTGCCGTCTACAGTCTGACAAATCGTAAGCGCCACCTTATTATATAATCCATGATGCCAAAGACGAGTCTGCGCATCATAAACACTTACTCCTTTATCTGTGGCATACCATATTTTCCCATCACGGCTTTGGAAAACATCGTTCACACAATTATCTATCAGTGATTGACTGTTGAGATATTCATGTGTGATATATTCCAATGTATGTTTCATCGGTATTGCCAAATCTACTCCTCCCGAGTAAGAGCCTGTCCATAAATCGCCAAAACGATCGCAGCACAAGGCATATAAGCCATTACCATTCAGCACATTACCAGGACGTCCATCTGTATCAAGCAAGAGTCTGGTTTGTTTATTCGAACTGTCATAAGCATATATTCCAGCTCCATCTACAGCCATCAGAAGAGTCTGCTTATCATATAAAATGATTGAACGTACTGGAATTTTAGGAATGTTTTGCAAAGATTGGAAATCAGCAGATTTTATCAGCTTCCAAGTACGATCATCCACTACTTTAACTCCTTCGTGAAAAGTACCCAGCCAGATACGATGTCCCGCAATATCATGATAAGAGGATACTACAGAACTGCCACTAATCTTCTTTTCTAACTTCCGGGCAGACATCGAATAGCAATAAACATCTTTAAATGTTCCTATCAAGAGTTTCTGACCTATAAATTGGATATGATTAATATAGGTATTTTTCAATACAAACCTACCCTTAGCTGTCTCTCGAACTATCTCCTTTCCATCAGTAGCTGCTGATAAGCAATAAATGCCTCTATCCATAGCTAGCCAGAAATTGCCCTTTTCGTCTACCAACAGTTCGTTCAACACGATACTTCCACCTAAAATTTTCTGAAGATTACATTTCAAGACAAATGTATCTTTCCTCTTATCATATATATACACCTTTCCCTTGTTGTCGTAGGCGTAAATCAGATGTTGCGCATCCTTAGTCAGTTTAATACATCTACCACTAGCATCACTATACGGCATCTCTGTGTATAAAGTATAATTGGTTACTTGTTGCCCATTATATCGGTCAACTCCACGCTTAGTACTTATCCACATGGCACCATCCTCTGCCTCGACAATAGAATAAACTCGAGGGCTGGAAAGACCATTGTCAGCATTGAGATTGGAAAGCATGAACATATTTCTGGAAATATGCGCATATGCCTGAAGAGCCGATGCCAACAGCAGCAATATAATGAGAGTACAGGATTTATATCGTTTCATAATTCTTTCATTGATCTTATTTGGGGACAAAGATAATACAAAAAAATGAAAAACAAATAGAATAATGAGATAAAATGAAAAAAATCTATTATCTTTGCAAGATATTAATATAAAGATATAGACTATGATCAAAAGATTATTATCCTTTCTAGACGCATCGCCAGTGAATTTCCTGGCAGTAAAGAATATCTCCGAGGAATTGGAGAAGAACGGGTTCCGCCGTATGAACCCACAGGAGCCTTTGGGCAAGATTGAAGCGGGTGAAAAGTTCTTCGTTACCAAGAACGACTCTTCCATCTACGCCTTCCAAATCGGAAAGAAGCCTTTGGCAGATGCCGGTTTCCACATGATCTGCGCCCACTGCGACTCGCCTACCTTCCGCATCAAGCCAAATGCTGAGATGCTTTGCGAGGGCGGTATCGTAAAACTGAACACCGAGGTGTATGGTGGTCCTATCATGTCAACCTGGTTCGACCGTCCCCTCACTTTGGCAGGTAGAGTTATCGTGAAGGGCGAGAATGCGATGAGTCCCCAGACGCTCCTTCTTCATGTGAAGCGCCCATTGCTGCAGATCAGCAATCTCGCTATCCACTTCAACCGTCAGGTGAATGATGGTGTGAAGTTGAGCAAGCAGAAGGATGTGCTCCCTATCCTCGGCATCATCAATGATGAACTGGAGAAGGGTAATCTCCTGATGAATGTGATAACCGACGAACTGAATATCCAGAAAGAGAATGTTCTTGATTTCGATCTCTATCTGGCTGATGCCACTCCAGCCTGCACCTTCGGTGTACACGATGAGTTTATCTCTTCAGGCAGACTCGATGACCTGTCTATGTGCTGGGCTGGTGTAGAGGCGATGATTGCAGCAGATGCCAATGATACCACCCAGGTTCTCGCCATCTTCGATAATGAAGAAACGGGGTCTCAGACCAAACAGGGAGCTGGAAGTCCATTCCTTTCATATATGCTCCAGCGCATCGCCCTGGCACAGAGCCATACAGAAGAGGCTTATTATCAGTCAGTAGAGCGTGCCTTCATGATTTCAGCCGATAATGCGCATGCCTGGCATCCTAACTATAGCGAAAAATTCGACCCTACGAATCATCCTAAGCTGGGCGGTGGTCCGGTCATCAAGTTCAATGCAGCCCAGAAGTATGCGAGCGATGCTGTATCAGCAGCCATCTTCGCCAACATCTGCGATGCAGCCGGTGTACCATGCCAGCGTTTCGTAAACCACAGCGATGTAGCAGGTGGCAGCACCTTGGGCAATATCCTCGCCTCTTCTATCCCATTGAAGGGTGTGGATATGGGCAATGCCATCCTCGCTATGCACAGTTGCCGCGAAACCGGTAGCGTTATCGACCATGAATATTGCGTGAAGGCTTTCACCAAGTTCTATCAGTTGTAAGCAATCCCGATTTATCTCTTCACTCTTCACCTTCTCGCCCGTAACCCCTCTGTTTATCGGGGTTTCGGGAGGTGAAGAGTTTTCTTTATCTCTTCACCCACTCTTCACCCCTCTTCACCCATATAGAAATACACTATACGCAATATGGGAAGAAAAAAAAGAGGAAAAGCATGGCGGTTTGGAAAAATAATCGTAAATTTGCAATTGGAAAACAAAGATTAGGAATTATGATAGAGACTAACGATAGAATATTGCCGGTAGGCATCCAGTCTTTTGAGAAAATCAGAAAGGATGGATACCTTTATGTTGACAAGACAGATATCATCTGGCAACTTGCCAACAGAAACAAAACGTATAATTACCTGAGCCGCCCACGCCGCTTTGGTAAATCCGTTCTTGTAGATACGCTCGAAGCCTACTTCATGGGCAAGAAGGAACTCTTTGAGGGGTTGAAGATCATGCAGATGGAGACGGAATGGGTGAAGCGACCTGTCATCAGACTGGATATGAGTCGTGCGGGCGCAGAGCCGGAAACATTGCGCTCTTATCTCAATAATATATTCAGACAATACGAAGGAGAATATTCATTGGCTCCTGACCCTACAGATAGTCTTGCTGACCGCTTTGATGCAATAATCGTGGGGGCATATAAGCAAACCGGACAGCAGGTTGCCATCCTCATCGATGAATACGACTCGCCTTTGCAGCATTCGTGGAAGACTCCGCAGCATGAAGCATGTACCGCTATCTATAGGGAGGTGTTTGCCATTCTCAAAGCAGACGACAAATACGAGAAGTTTGTCTTCATCACCGGTATTACCAAGTTTACGCAGATATCTCTCTTCTCTGTGCTCAACAATCTGAGCAACATCAGCTTTGATTCTGAGTATGCGGCTCTCTGCGGTATCACCAAGGAAGAAGTTTTGCGTGATTTCAAGCCGGAAATCAACAAGTTGGCAACAAGCAAGGGATGGACTTTCGATGAAGCCGTAGCACAATTGACAGCTTATTATGATGGCTATCATTTCTGTCATGAAAACATGGTTGATGTCTTCAATCCATTCAGTCTTATCAATGCACTCGCTGATTCCAAACTGAAGAACTACTGGGCTTCATCGGGCGCAACCTCGCTACTCCCTAAATTTGTGGATAATATAGAAATGAGACTGAAAGATTTTGAGAATTGTCCGATAGACAGCGATACACTGGAGACTTCCGACGTAACAGGTGGCGGAGCGGAACTGTTCCTCTATCAGTCGGGCTATCTTACGATAAAGGGGTATATGGATGAGATTTATTTGCTAGGCATTCCAAACTATGAAGTTCGAAAGGCTCTATACAAGATTGTATTGCCTGCCTTGACTTTACAATCGAATGCACTAGTAATATCAACCCAGAATATGTTGTTGTACTCCCTAAAGCTTGGCAATCTCCCCGAAGCCATGAAATGCCTGAAGGCGCTTATTGCGGATGTACCTTACAGCAACAAGAAGCTTGCCAGCATGGATATGGAAGAGCGCTACCGCCTGATTCTGAGCACCATCTTCAATGCCATCGGCTGCCGGGTGGAAGTAGAGAAGATGATTGCTACGGGCAGGATTGATATGGTGGTAGGAACTACCAACTTTATCTATGTGCTTGAATTGAAGTTGAGCAATAACGGCGGTGTGGATGCTGCTACGGAACAGATAAAAGCCAAGCAGTATGCCGAGCCATTCAAGGCTGACAAGAGAAAAGTAATCGCCCTTGCCATAGAACTGGATGATAAGGGAAAAGGATTGGTAGATTGGAAGGAAGTATAAAAGAAGATTGGAAGGAAATATAAAGAAGGAGAATGAAAATTGAGGCGCGTTAAGTTAAAGGCCTGCATAGCAGTTTGCAGCCTCCTTACGTGCTTTAGCAAAGTCTATTTGAGCCTTTGCCTCCATTTCTCTTTTACGTTTAACCATGTCTCGTAATACAGCAATTGCTTCTTCACGAGTTTTAATTTTTAAAGCCATATTTATCCATTTAAAAGTTCTACTTCTATTTGTCTGCAAAGATAAGCTTTTATTTTGAAAGTGCAAAGAAAACAGGAGAAAAGTTTCGAAAAAATATGGTGCTAGTTCTTGAACCCACCTATCACAGTGACACATAGAAAACGGTGCTATACGCATCGGGGGCTTTTTTATTTTATGCACCAGGCAGCACCTTTGCTGCCTGGTGGGGGTACGATAGAGAATCAGGGGCTAGTCTGCCCAAATTCCCTTATTTGTATCCCAGAAATCCTGCACTTTATCGTCGCTGTAATCCTCTTCTGACGCCTTCGGGATAACAGAGCCGGCGAGGATGGCTGTGGTTTCCATTTCCATGACGCTAACCACTGGCTTGATATATCTTTTCTTTTTCATATCTATTTTTATTACTATTTTTTATTACTTGATGATAACCTTCATGGTCTTGCCGCCACGCTTCACGATGTTCACACCCTTCTGCAAATCCTGGAGGCGACGGCCCTGGAGGTCGTAGTATTCTGCCTTGCTATCTGCTGTAGTCTCCAACTGCTCGATGGCTGTGGTGCTGCCGCCGACGCTGATGCTGAACATCCTGGCACCTGCTGCAGGAGCAGAAGAGTTATCTACCATGTAAGCACGGAAAGGCTTGCTGCCCACAGACTCTGTTGTTGTTTTATCCAACAGCTTGGCTGGGTTCATCAGCTTGGCGCCCTTCACGATATAGCAGTTGTTATCAGTATCCTTGCTGAACTCCTTTTTGGTGTAGATACCCTGGAGCTTGTAGTTGGCGTCAGCAGTTTCAGCAGTCTGAACGTCTTCTGCAATCTCCTTGTCGGCTACAGTGAAGTTGAGCTTTGTTGCTCCATCCTTCATCTTGATGATAACAGGAGTACCAGCAGCGATGCTTGTCTCAATCTCTTCGAGTTCTACAGTTTCAGCAGCATCATCAGCCGAAAGAAGCTTGAAGGCACGGAAGTTCTGATTTGCGAGAGATACCTCGAATGGCAGGCAGAGTGTTGCCCAGGTAGTGCCAGCCTTAACAGGGCGGCTATAAGATGCAGCCTTGGCTGCGAATGGCTCGTAAGCCACGAAATCCTTGTTGTCGGCAAGCGCAAGATTATCAACAGTAAGCTGTGTAGTTTCTCCTGTTGCACCTATCTTCTCCTCACCATTTTTACCTACCAGCTTGCTGAAATAACCAGTCTTGTAATTGGCGTAGTTATGGTCTCTCATGCTATTGCTATAGCCTTTGAGGCTTGTGCATCCAGAGAACATATCATAACCACGGACCTGGTCCGTTACAAACTTTTCGCTGACGTAGATGGTTGTGAGAGTAGAGCACCCCCGGAACATAGCGTTCATATCCGTCACATTCGCAGTGTTGAAGCTAGTGAGGTCGAGCGAGGTGAGTCCTTCACACCCCTCGAACATGCCCCACATTTCTGTCACATTCCCTGTATTGAAATTAGTGAGGTCGAGCGAAGAGAGATTTCGACATAAAAAGAACATGTAACTCATTTTCGTCATATTCTCGGTGTTAAGATTCTCGAAGCCCTCTATTGTGGCCAGATTAGTGCATTTATAGAACCACATATAAGAGCCCGTTGGTCTTGCGTTAGCAAACGAAGCATCGAAGACCACTTCCTTGATTTCTTTGTTATGCGTAAGCCACCCCGGCTCGGATTCTCCCAGATTAAGCGCATAAGCTTCTTCGGGCTTGGAAAGGCCGTGTCTGAATGTAAGCGTACCTGTGCCTCCGTCAAACTCGGCATACTCAAATACAGGAGTAAAATAACCTTCCGTGCCGCAGTTGGCATACGTGTAGTTGGTCTTGCTTAAGTCATAGCCTTTGAGATTCGTGCAACCTTTGAACACATTACCACCATAATGTACATAGTCCGTAACAAACTTATCGCTGGCGTAGATGGTTGTAAGAGCTGAGCAGCCATTGAACATATTGTCCATCCACCACACCACCTTTGTATAGAAATTAGAGAGGTCGAGCGAAGTGAGAGCTGAGCAGCTAGAAAACATTCCTCCCATATTCGTCACATTCGTTGTAGTGAAATTAGAGAGGTCGAGCGAAGTGAGTTTTTTACAATTATAGAACATTTCTTTCATATTCGTCACATTCGTTGTATTGAAATTAGAGAGGTCGAGCGAAGTGAGAGCGTAGCAGGCCCAGAACATGCTGGACATATCCGTTACATTCTCCGTGTTCAAGTACTTCAAGTCTTTAATTGTTTCCAACCCTGTTAAAAGCTGAAAGAATTTTTTCAATGATGTTGGAGCGTATGTATCGAAACTCTTATCGAAAACGACACTCTTGATATCTGGGTCATCTATTCCTAAAAGATAGCATATATCAGGCACCGTCCGATTGTTATACACTATAACTGCATGGTTTAAATCAAGGCTTTCTATATTGTTCGAAGTGATTTTCTTGAAAGTTAATGTGTTGTTAGACGATTCATAATCTGCGACATAGTCATCAATTGTGACTGGTGTTTTCAGATTGTATAAGAATGCGCGATCAGCATTTCCATATGAACTATAGCCTTTTTCATATTTTAACTTCAAAGAATGTTCGCCTGGAGATAATAAAACTTTGTATTCTGTTTGCTTTTTTCCTCTCATCTCCAGATTTAATTTGTCATCTAAATAAATAGAAAATGCATCACCAAATTCATCACCACCTATTTCTTCTGCCGAAATGATAACCTGAGATGTCAATAATATAGTTTTAGATACTTTGAACCTGATTACAGTCTCTGAAGAACTACTATCCACACGATAATTACCTGACATAAGTCCATTGCTACCCTTAGGAATAGTGAAGCCAAGATCCTGCATACCTTCAGCATTCGAGTCCAACATCTGCCAAGGATAACTACCATTGTCAGTAATGGTAACATCGGTTATACCATCCAAATTATTGAACAAAGCATAGCGATTTGCGCCACAGACAGTACAATTGCCTTCACTGTCTAATGTATGACCATTTGCTGGAATCACGAGGTTGGCAGCATCAGTAATCTCGGTAGTTGCGGCTTCATTGCTGAAGAGTTTGTTGCATACGTTGCATTGCCAGTATTCTTTTAAACCAGTTTCTGTACATGTAGCAGCTTTCAGTGCATGATGAGTGAGAGTGTGTGGCTTAAGAAGATTCAAATATTCCTTCACAATTAAATGACAGAGAGAGCATTCTTTTGTGGTATAGCCGTGCTCTGTGCAAGTAGGTTCTACGGTTTTGATTGTTGCGCCAAGAGCAGACGAGCCATCGGCTTTCAGGTGAGTACAGGTTTTGAGTTTGAGTTCAAACTCGCCTACCTGCAATAGGCTTCCACTATGAATAGCCGAGATTTCCCATTTAAAGTATTGATAAGAGGTAGAACATTTGCACTTGAAGTCGTACGAAGCATAGTTCTTATCCTGGAGCACCTTGTCATTTTCTACCTTATCGATAAGCGTCCAAGCGCCTTCTTTGCCTTCGTTGTTGCCATAGAGTTTCCATGACAACGGATTGCGACCTCCACATCTAGGATTTGCATTGTCATTACCCGTAGTGATGGTGTAGCCCACAGGAATTCCTACCTTGCTGGCTTCGAAGAAGACATAGGCGCTGCCTCTAAGCTCGCAGCACCACTTAGAGAAATTGCCGTCTTCCTTTTTGCCATCAAAGAGATTAGCGTAACTCTCTTTATCGTAGCCTTCAGGATTACCCTCTAAGGCTGTAAACGTTACTGTGTTGTCGTATTCTGTCTGCGCCACCATACGTCCAGGCAGAAGCAACAACATGAGCAACATCAATGGGAACAGGGCAAATCTACAGAACTTTGCCCCCCCATAGTTCATACGGTCGACGTGCGACCCATTGGATTGATTTGAAAAATGTTTCATAATTTAATAATATATTTGTTATTATATTTTATCAAGAAATTACTGAATACTGATTGCCATCAGACTGACTATCAGACACACGAACGTGATAAACACTACGCCGAGAATGAGGCAGATATAGAAACGCCCTCTCCTGATGAAATCACCCAAGCTGAAATGATACATCGGGTAATCATCAAGATAGGTCCTATATTCCCTCACCATGACATTAATCATGATGCCAACATAAATGAGAAGAAACAAAGCTACTATCAGGATAGCCTGTTCTTCTTTGGCTAATGATTCTATTATACTTTTCATGGTGCAAAGATAGTGTTTTTCTTTGAAACAAGGTGTCGCATTCCCCCACATAGGTGTCGCATTCCTACAAAAAAGGTGTCGCATTCGTGAGGAATGCGACACCTAATACATACTTTTTAACAGTTTTTCTCTCTCCAAGCCGTAGGAGAGCAGCCTTCTTTCTCTTTGAACATACGGTAGAGATGGGTACGGAAAGAGAAGCCGCACTCGGCAGAAATGATGTCATTACCGAAGTCGGGGTTATCCAACATCATCTTCTTGGCAGCCTCAAAACGCACCTCGGCAAGCCAGGGGCGGAAGGTGGTATTGAGACAGGATGAGAGGTAGCGCGACAACTCGTATCTGCTGATATCCAACGAACGTGACAGGGTAATCATATTCAGCGACGTATCCCTATACCCCCTGGCAGCACACCATTCATCCAACTTCTCACGGACGATCTTCTGCCGTCTTTCTGAACGCAGTGATTGTAAAGTTTCTTTCTTATCATCAAGTTCTTCATCCTGCAGTTCTAAACAGGCATTGTCTTCCACACTTTCCATGGCAGCCTCCTCTTCTTCCTCCTTATCCAAGAGTTCTTCGGTAGGCACGTAATTATAGCCCAAAGCCATAAAACTGAGCGTGAAGAAAAAGATGGCAAGCAGTCCCAGAGGTCCGATTACATATAGAGATTTGGTGGAAAGAACTGCAAAAGGCAGGGCTACTGCAGGGAAAAAGACCATGAATACACTGGCTCGCGCATATCTCACGTAAGGCAGGATATCATAACCAGCCATCACCTCCAGCATCCTTCTGCGCTTTCTGATTTCCACTATTATCATATAGATGCAATAGGCTACGTTGATGGCGAACAGGACTATCATCACATAAATCCAGCTGCCGATATGGAAGTTTCCCCTCTGGATAAAGCCGATGCAAAAGGCAGCCAATATGGCGGCATAAATGCTGGCGCAAACGATGTTCATCTTCCGGCGGTTGGCATGCGTTGCCTCGATATTGTAAATGCCAATAGAGATGAGCGAGAAGCAAGGGGGATAGACCAGAATGTTGAAAACGGCTCCCACAGCAGCGTCTTGAGCCCGGAAGCCCAGAAGCATCTGCATGAGAAATTGTATGGCCAATCCTACCATGGCTCCGATAATCAGCCATCGTGACACTTCATATCGCCGGTTCATCCACTTCATGTGCAGACGGGTAATACCCAGGATGAGGATATTGACGAGCATAAATAGGAAACAGGCGAACTGCAATAAATATAATGTATCCATTTCGTTCTTATTTTTGTATTTGGCATCTGCCAAGATTATCGTTAACACGTTAATACGCATGCAAAAGTACAAATTTTATTTTTAAATGGAGGGGAGAAATGGGGAAAAAGTGAATAAAAGGACGAAAAAAAATGGTTTTATTTATCGGGAACAGCAGACTGGCGAAACTAGAACAGCAGACTAGCGATAGGAAGAACAGTGGGCAGTCTGAGCCAAACAGCGAATGAAAACCGGTTTGCCAGGTTTTTCAATAACCGAAATATCACACCGGTTCCGGCTGATATCAGAAAAGAAGAAGAAAAATTGATTTTACTCTTCACTCTTCACCCAATCGCTGGGAATGCCTTTATATAAAGGGGATTCGAGAGGTGAAGAGTGGGTGAAGAGAGGTGAAGAGTTACAAAAAACTCTTCACCCTCCGCAACACCTTTATATAAAGGGGATTCGAGCTATCGGGTGAAGAGTGAAGAGTTTTGGGCTATTCCATTGCCTCATATCCTTTGTTCTGAACCAACTTGCCATTGAAGGCAAGGCTCCGCTGAGGTATCGGGAAGACAATAGAACAGGACGAGAGAGCGGACTGAACAGAACGGCGAAGATGCGAGGACTTGAGGAACTTGCCGAAACGGATAAGGTCCTGACGGTGACAGGTCTCGCCCGCCAGCACAACCTGACGGTCTTCCAGAATATTGGCAAGCGAAGACTTGCGCGCAGGCAAACCGGCATGCGCACGAACCATATTATACTCTGCCCTGCCATCCCCATCGTTGCGCTCCATCGCCTCAGCCTTCATCAGCAAAACATCGGTATAGCGGAAACGGAACAGAGGCTTGGCTGGCCGTGGATGCTGAACAGAATCAGCCTCATCCATCACCAGCGCATCCTTCGGCATCTGATAACGCACAGAACTGTTGAAGATTTCATCCTCCTCTAAACTGCAGCCCTCATCAGCCAATCTGTTGCAATAGAAGATGCAGGTTTCCCAAGCATTCAATATCTTGCTGCGGTTCTCACTAGCCTTGCCGCCCGTAATGAGCGAGGCACCATCGGCAGTACGCACCATAAATTCCAGGTCCCTACCCTTCGGACGTTTCCTGTAACCCTGCGCCCAATCGTTGTACATATAGATTTCAGCATTCAGCGCCAGTTTAGCCAGCAGGAAGTTGACCACAGGCTGCGTGATGCGCCCATAATGAAAGCCTTCCTCCAAACTGGACGTCTGAGGAAGATAAGGCAACACCTGCTGCAATTCGCTGAAGATGAAATGGAAGATTTCGCTCCGTTCGCTCTGAGCCGACAGCTTTTCATCGGTAACCGAAGAGCCCGATGCCGGTTCATAGATGAGTGATTCTGCCGAAGACAGGAGTACCGGAATCCTGCCATACAAATCCATCGCTTCATAATACATCATGGCTCTGATGGCACGCACCTCAGCCTTGAACTGCGCCTTCTGGTTATCGGTAAGCCGTACTGACTGTAAATCAATCATATCCAGCGACTTGTTGCACATGCCGATAGCCCGATAAAGATATTGCCAGGAAGAATAAAGCTGCTCATCATCAGGAGAAAGAGAAAGCAGACTGTCCAGACGCTGAATATCGCAGATGCCTTCCCCATCTATCGTTCCACCCATAAAATCATATAAAGGAGCTATGGTCGTATCGAATATTTCAGACGCAGAACCATTGCTGCCACCCCCATCGAGCTGATCCTTAGGATGCTCATTCAAGCACGATGAGAATGCCAACAGGGTCAGGAAAGAGATGACCCAAGTGAACAAATGTGAAATATATCGTCTCATAACCATATCACATGAAGTTTAGGTTTCAAACTGTCAAGACTGGGAATAACCGCAATCCGACTGCAAATATAAGAAAAAAGAATGATAAAAGGACACAAATATAGTAAAAATCTACGTAAATTTTGCGGGATTAAAATTTATTTGTAACTTTGCACCCGGTTAGCAGAGAGCTAACTAAGGGGTGCTACCGCCGGAAAAGAGAAAAAGCGGATGCTGAGAATATACCCATCGACCTGAACCAGGTAATGCTGGCGTAGGAAAATAAGGCACATTCCCCCCTTATATGATGTTTTTAATTTAAATAAATGAAAAGATTCAACGGGATCGCACTCAGTGTAGCGTTTTGCTCTTTGGCAAGCCAGGCTGCACTGGCACAGACAAAAATCGACACCTTGAAGGTGCAGAATTTGAATGAAGTGATTGTAAAAGGCGTACGTGCCGCAAAGGAAGCTCCATACGCCGTGGCTAACATCAGGAAATCAGAACTCAAACAATTCTCTTGCTCAGGTCAGGAATTGCCATTTCTCCTTTCTCGTACACCGGGCATTCTCGCCTGGAGTGAGAACGGTATCGGCACCGGTACTACCTATATGCGCATTCGTGGCGCTGCCGGAAGCCGCATCAATGTAACACTCGACGGAGTGGCTCTCAACTCACCGGAAGACCAGACCGTTTTCTGGGCTAACATGAACAGTTATTCTTCGCTCCTGGGCAGCATCCAGGTACAGCGCGGCATAGGCTCTTCTACCAATGGCGACGGTGCCTTCGGTGGAAGCATCTCTATGGCTACAGCTGCTCCTTCGCTCACCCCTACTGCAGAAGTTACCGGTTCTTTCGGTTCTTACAATACCTATCATACAGGCGCCAGCTTCTCTACAGGTCTGCTCGGCAAGCATCTGATTTTTGACGGTGCTTATCACGAGACTGCTACCGACGGTTATGTAGACGGCACAGCAGGCCGCTCAGGTTCTTACTATGGCGGACTGACCTGGCTGGGCGATAACTTCAAGATAAGCTACAAGAACATCGGCAACTTCGAGAAGACCGGTCAGGCTTGGAATGGTGTGCTGGGCGGAGATTACAACTCTAACTTCACCCTCCTTGATGATGGCATCCGCACTTATAAAGATATGTATAAGGCAGGTCTGGATAAGTTTAACGTGCTGACAGGCGATATGGTTCGCAACGGCAAGGGCGATTATACCATCACTCCTTATACCCTGCGCGACGGAAGCAAATGGGACAAGACAACTGATAACTTCTATCAGAACCACAACATCCTTTCGGCTACCTGGACACCAAGCAACCACTGGAGCCACAGCCTCTCACTGCATTATACCTATGGCTACGGCTACTACAAGGAGTTTAAGAACAACGCCAAGTTTGCCAAGTTCGGACTCGTTTACAATGATGCAGAAGGTAATTTCATCAAGAAGTCTGACTTCATCCGCAAGAAGGGACTCACCCAGCATACCTACGGCATGGTATACAATACCAACTACAAGGATGAGCACTGGGATGTTATCGGCGGATTGAACCTGCAGCAGTTCCGCGGCAACCACTGGGGATACCTTACTTATATCGCCAACCAGGATGCCGAGAAGAAATTCTTCGGCAGCAACGGAAAGTATAAGTACTATGATTCTGATGCCCACAAGTATGACTACAGCGCCTTCGTCAAGGCAAGCTATCGCTTTGCAGACTACTGGAATGCCTTCGCTGACCTGCAGTATCGCCGTGTAGAATACAAGACCGACGGTATCAACGACAAGTTTATCGCCCAGGCAGATGGCAGCTACAAGAACCAGGAGCTGAATATCAACGAGAAGTACAACTTCTTCAATCCTAAGGCAGGTATCAGCTTCAACAAGGATGGCCACAAGGCATACGCATCTGTAGCCTACAGCAACCGCGAGCCAGAGCGCAACAACTTTACCGACAACTTCAACTATCCATTCCCTAAAGAGGAGAAGCTGCTCGATGTAGAGTTCGGCTATCAGTATCAGGGCGACAACTGGCATGCAGGCGCCAACTTCTACTATATGGATTATGACAACCAGCTGGCTCAGACCGGACAGTTGAGTGACATCGGCGAGGCGCTGACCACCAACATCAAGGATTCTTACCGCATGGGCGTAGAGCTGACAGCCGGCTGGGCACCATTGTCATGGTTGTCTGTAGAAGGAAATGCCGCTTTGAGCAAGAACAAGATCAAGGACTTTGATGAGTATGTAAGCAACTGGGATGATGAAACGAAGCCAGGCGTAGTACATTACGACAACTCAACCCTGTCTTATTCTCCATCAGCTATTCTGAACGGATTCATCGATATCCACTATGCCGGTTTCTCTGCTACCTGGCACACCAACTTTGTAAGTCGCCAGTATATTACCAACACAGAAGACCGCGACTTCTCGCTGCCATGCTATTCACAGAGCGACCTGAGCCTGAACTACAGCGCTAAGGTAACCAAGGCACTCGGCATCAAGGAGGTAAGCTTCGGTGTGGACATCAACAATATCTTCAACCGCCACTATGCAGCCAGCGCATTCACCTGGAGCAATGCTACCGGTTACGGATATACATTGGACAACCGATTCAAGCAGATAGCCTACATCCCGATGGCAGATACCACCTGGATGACGCATCTTACATTGAAGTTCTAATCAGAAATCATCATGATGGATTATATTGCATCACATGGTTTAGACATCTTTACCACGGTACTCGGACTGGTTTATATCCTGTTGGAGTACCGTGCCAGTATCTGGCTCTGGCTGGTAGGCATCATCATGCCTGCCCTGGACGTATGGCTCTATTGGAGTCATGGTCTTTACGGCGATGCGGGAATGGCGGTCTACTATACGATAGCCGGTATATATGGTTATGCCGTATGGAAATATGGCAAGAAGCACAACCAGAAGGAGAAAGAAGAACTTCCGATTACCTATATGAAGAAGTCGCTCTATCTCCCTACTCTTCTGTTCTTCCTGGCAGCCTGGGGCATCACCTATTATATACTGATAACTTTCACCAACTCTACAGTTCCTCTGCAAGACAGTTTCACCAATGCCCTGAGCTTTGTGGGTCTCTGGGCGCTGGCACGCAAATATATCGAGCAGTGGTTCTTCTGGATTATCGTAGATGCCGTTTGCTTCTATCTCTATATCATCAAAGGCATCCCATTCAAGGCAGGACTTTACGGTCTCTACGTCATCATCGCCGTAGCCGGATACTTTAAATGGAAGAAGATGATGATGAAAAAGAGTTGCTAGTTAATAGTTCAGATATTATAAACGGAAAAAGGAAGCCAAGGCAAAAACAAACTTGCCAGGCTTCCTTTATTTCATTTATATAAACAAGAACCACTATACCAAGGTTCCGCGCTTAAACTTATCCTATCAGCGAAAAGCACATCCTTTATGCCCTTTTCACCTTTAATCCGTTTTCGATACTAACCAGTTCATCGCTGAATCCAGCATCAATCTTCAGCCTTTCTTCCACTTTTGTACAACTGTGGATAACTGTGCTATGATCACGATTACCAACGAGTTTGCCGATTCTCGAAGCAGGCATTTTGGTATATTTCTGTGCCAGATACATCGTTACCTGTCTTGCCACAACATAATCACGCTTACGGCTCTTGCTGTTCACGGCAGTAACCGTAACATTATAATGATGGCAAACCGTTTCAACGATGTCATCGATGGTGAGCGGCTTATCATCGACCTTCACCGCACGCTTGATGACGCGCTCGGCAAGACGGATATCAATGCTGCTGTTATAAACGATGCTGTAAGCCAGAAGACCATTGATGGCTCCCTGCAAATCGCGCACACTTCCGTTACAGGTCTGGGCGATGAAAGAGATGACATCTACCGGAATCTTCAAACCGTCACGACGGATCTTATTGCTCAGGATATCCACACACAACTGGATATTCGGCTTCTCCAACTCGCAGACCAGACCGCAAGAGAAACGGGTGAGCAGACGGTCTGGCATATCCTTCAACTCTACCGGAGGGCGGTCGCACGCCAGGATAATACGCTTTCCGTTGCGGAAAAGGTGGTTGAAGATATGGAAGAAGGTATTCAGCGTCTTTGCCTTACCAGCCCACTCCTGAATATCATCCACAATCAGCATATCAATAGACTGATAGAAGTTGATGAAATCATTGCTCGCATTATGGAGCACAGCATCAGTATACTGGGTCTGGAAAAGACGGGCACTCACATAGAGCACACGCTTCTGAGGATACATCTGCTTCGCTTTCAGACCAATGGCATTCACCAGATGCGTCTTACCGCTACCAGAAGGTCCGTAAATGAACATTGGGTTAAACTGGGTGGTATTGGGATGCTCGGCAATAGACAATCCTACGGAACGAGGCAGCTTATTGCTGTCACCCTCCATATAATTGTTGAAAGTAAGCTTCGGGTCTAACTGTGTATCAATGTCTTCCTGCTGCTGGGGAGCGGCAGGCTGGGCAGCCGTCTGCTGGGCACGCTCACGAGTTTGCTTTGCCATATCAGCATCGTCTGGATCTGCCTCTATATCTTGAGAAAGCTTATGCTCCTTATCGGTTACAACACGATAAGTGAGACGGATTCCTTCCCCAAAATTACGATGCAGCACCTTACTTAACAAGTCAACGAAGTTCTGTTCCAAGTACTCGTATACGAACGGACTCGGAACCTGCACCAACAAAGTCTTTGTCGACGGCTTGTACGATTCAAAGACGATTGGCTTGAACCATGTGTTATATTGCTGCTCTGTTACACTGTCCTTTATGAGCAAAAGACTGTTGTCCCAGAGGGCTTTTGGACTTGCTAACATTGATTACTTATATTATTAATACTTTAATTCACAAATGACGGGACGCACCGAAAGATACGAAATCACGTGCAAAGTTACAAAAAAAATAGGAGAAATGCAAATCCCCTTATTTAAAACATTTTAATAGATAGTCTTTAAATTACTGAATACCAAACACTTGCCTAAAATACAAATATAGCAGACTGAAATTCAGTGAAACAATAATGTAACGTCCCCGAAACGGCTAACAAACAAACAGTTTGCGAGTCATTTCGGGGCGTGAAACATACCGAATCTTATTTAGACTAAATTTATTTAGCTCGGACTCTTTTTACTTGTCTTTTCTGCCGAAAACAGAGAAATGGACATAGCGTTTCGGATGTGCCTTCAAGTCGATAACCAAGGAGTCGGCATGACTCATAGTTGACGTCAGATTGTCGTACAACTTGGTATCGTTCATCAGCAATCCGAGGCTTCCCTGGTTGCTGTTCAGCTTCTCAGTAAACTGATGAGCACTCTCCAAAGTCTGGTTCACCTTGTTCAAAGTGCCCTGCACATCAAGACTGGCCAGATTAGCTGTGAGGCGGTTGGTATTATCCAGCACGCCATTTGCCTTTCCTATCATACCCGGAACCTGCTTGTTGAGACCTGCCATCAGGGTATTCAGTTCACGTGTAGAAACGGTGAGGTTGCTTGTAATGGTTTCCACATTATGCAGCGAAGCAGCCAGAGCCGGGTCAGCCAGCAGCGCATTCACGCTGGTAAGGATAGAATCCAACTTAGGCAACATCTTTTCCACTACCGGAACCAGGTTGGCAGCCTTATCCATCATGCCTCCGTTTACAGCACCCGGAATGATACCACCCGGTTCTACTCTTTCGCGCGGATTGTTTGCCAGAAGCAGATTCACCTGCAGGTTACCCATCAGGTCTTTTACTATTTCGGCTTTACTGCCCTGCGGGATTCTCAAATCCTTGTTAATATCCACCTTTACTTTGATAGGACCATTCTCCTTGTAATCATATTCCAAACCATCCACGGTACCTACCTTATAACCATCCGCATAAATAGGCGTAGAGGCACCCAGTCCCTGGATGTCATCAAACGTCATATAGTAGGCGTTGTTGGTAGAGAACAGATTCATGCCTTTCAGAAAATTGATTCCGAAATACATAACCAAAATACCGACAATAGCTACAAGAGCTATCTTGATTTCTTTTGTTAGCTTCATATTTATCTCTTTATATATTCGTGCTTATATCTTATCCTTACTCAGGTCAATCAGCGGTTTCTGTTCTGTTTGAACTCACGTATAGCCTGATTCACATCATATTTCTTTCCATTCTTGAAAGCTACGATGAAAGCTTCCGGGAACTTCTCGGCAAGCGTCTTGCGCAAGCGGAAAATCTCATTATAGTTGGTAGAGGCTCCCATCGTATATTTCACCATATTGCCTTCCTGATAACTGTCATAACCGGTTTCGCCCTTGAAATGGGCATCGCCCTTGCGGAGCGTGCGGTTGCTGACAAATATCTGAAGCTTGAAGACAGGCGCATCAGCTACATTGGCTTTATGCTGTGCCGGCTTGTTCTGAGCTACAGTTCTGTTCTGCTGGTTCTGTCTGTTCTGCTGCGTCTGTCTGCTCTGCTGAGCCGGCTTATCCTGCTGGTTCTGTCTTCTGTTCTGCTGAACCGTTTTAGCCTTTGTTGCTCTGGTTTCCACATGCTTCACCGTTCTTCTCGGCGCAGTATCCGCCTCCTCAGCACGGCGCTCGTTCTTCTCCTGCTTCGTATCAGAAACTATCTTGGCAACCGGCACCGATTCTGTATCCGCAGCCCGATAAGGAACCGAGATGGATTTATCGTATTTATTGCGATATTGCGCAAAACCTTCGTAGATACCTCGGGCGATATCATCCACCCTGCTGGCATCGTTGAGCAGTCTTTCTTCATCGGCAGTAGTGATGAAACCGAGCTCTATCAGACAGCTAGGCATCGAAGTTTCTCTGAGAACCAGGAATCCTGCCTGATGCACACCCTTATCCGGACGGTTGGCACCGGAACATACCTTTCGCTGGATATTGCGCGCCAGTTCTACGCTTCTCTCCATATTCTTACCCTGTATGAACTCGAAGATGATGTAACTCTCAGAAGATCGCGGGTTGAAACCCTGATAGGTCTGCTGATAGCCCTTCTCCATCGAGATAACGGAGTTCTCTCGCATAGCCACATCGAGATTATCCTTGGCACGGTGCATACCGAGCGTATAGGTTTCAAAACCGCGGGCTATCTTACCGGCTGGCAGCGCATTGGTATGTACCGAGATAAACAGGTCGGCATTGGCGCGGTTAGCAATGTTGGCACGCTCCTTCAGAGGAATGAAGACATCCGTCTTACGGGTATAGATGACTCTCACATCCGGCATATTGCGCTCAACATATTTGCCAAACTGCAATGCCACAGAGAGATTGATATTCTTTTCTTTGGAAATAGCCCCAAGTGCACCCGCATCATGACCGCCATGACCTGGGTCGATAACGAGCGTGAAACGGCGGTTGGCGCCTGTCGCTGTCAGCACCAACATACACAATAGGGTCAATATGAGTGTTATTTTCTTCAACATATCTTTCTGATGATTTTGCAAAATTACTACTTTTGTATCAGAAAACCTAAATCTACTATAAAGTTTTATCATTTGTTAATACAACTTCTACCCCTGCGCCGTCACAGTCAGCTCCAAAAGGAGGATTAACTTTGGTAATGGCGAGTTGTATTTTCTGAATAGTCGGATATTCTGCAAAGAGTCGCTTTCCTATCCTTCCGGCTACATGTTCCAGCAGTTTGCTAGGTATCTCCATCTCCTGTTTCACGAGTTCATAGAGTTCTGCATAGTTAAGGGTTCCAGCCAGTTCATCGGTATCCATGGCTCTGGAGAAATCATAGCTCACATCCAGATTCACCACATAATCGTTGCCCACCAGGGTTTCCTGTGGCAGAACGCCATGATATGCATGGAAACGGACATTCTTCAAGTATATCTTACTACGGAAAAGCATAGTTTATATCAGTTTCTATCTTGGGGATTAGGATTCGGAATCGCTATCATCGTAAAGTTTCATCAGGCTACCATCCTTCAGATATCTCTTCAGGGCTGTCACAACACCTTTCTTCCAGGTATTGATGTTATCTGAAGTAAGCTGGAGCTGATAAACGAGTTTGATGACATGTTCGATAGGCATACGGTAGCGCAGCACACCGGAAATCAGCTTGGCATAGTTCCAGTATTCAGGATTAAACTTCTCGCTCAATCCCTCAACCGTAATCTTATAGCCTCGCTTGTTCACAAACTGGAAGTCGTATCGCTTCAATCCTCCATCCAGAATGGTCTTCACGATTTTGCCTTTGCTTACAGATTTAGGCAGCATGATACCCTCGTCCTCATCCTGCAAACCCGTGAAGATTTCGTATGGATGACCGTCGAGCAGTCCTACCAGAGCCACCCATTTCTCCTTATTATTCTGGAATCGCACGACATCGCATTCCAGTTCTCGAGGTCGCACCTCCATTACTTCAGGAGAGAAAACAGGAAGATGAGTTTCCTCTGAAACAACATTGGCTATCTGATCATAGAGTTTATTCCAATCAGACTGTTCTACATGATAATTCTGATGAAGTGTTGCCAGATTAGCATTCAATTCATCTATAAGAGCCTTGGAAGCCTCTTCAAAAGTCATATTTTCAGTATATTTCATATCAAACGTTTCATATTTAGGTGCAAAATTAAACTTTTATTTCTAAAATCTGAAACGTTTTGGCATATATTTCACTAAAAAAGCGAAAGAAAGACAACTTTTTGGGAAACTTTCACTAACTTTGCAGCAAAAATAGGGTTCTGAAATGGAACAGAACTCCTATATATATAATAAGGTATAATGATAAAATAAAAAAGATATGGAATCGATTAAAAACAGAACAAGCATCAGAAAATATGCAAAGAAGGAAGTATCAGAAGAACTCCTGAACCGCCTTTTGGAAGAGGCAGAACGTACCCCGACAATGGGAAACCTGCAGCTTTACAGTGTTGTGGTAACAAGAAGTGAAGAAGGAAAGAAGGCACTGGCGCCAGCCCACTTTAACCAGCCGATGGTAACAGGAGCCCCTGTCGTCCTCACCATCTGTGCTGATTATCGCCGCACAACCCTCTGGGCAGAGAACCGCAAGGGAACCCCGGGCTATGACAACATTCTCTCTTTTATGAATGCAGCTACCGATGCCCTTCTTTTCACCCAGACCTTTACGAATCTGGCAGAAGAAGCCGGTTTGGGCACCTGTTTCCTGGGAACTACGGTTTATATGCCAAAGATGATCATCGACACCCTGAAGCTCCCTAAGCTCGTAATGCCAGTAGCCACATTGACCATCGGCTGGCCGGCAGAACATCCAGCCCTGAGCGACCGTCTCCCTCTGCGCAGCATCATCCACCACGAGCATTTCGAAGATTACACCCCAGAAAAGATAGACGACTTCTATGCAGAGAAGGAAGCTCTTGAAGAGAACAAGGAGTTCGTTCGCATCAACAACGTAGAGACCCTAGCCCAGGTTTTTACCGACATCCGATACACAAAGAAGGATTGCGAGGCGATGAGCGTTGGGTTTATCGAAGCCCTCAAGCAGCAAGGATTTATTTAAAGGTAAAAAGGTAAAAAAGTAAAAAGGTAAAAAGGGCACCTCGCTGGTTAACATTCCGCTAGGCTTTTTTACCTTTTTACTTTTTTACTTTTTCATTATTCTACAACGATTGGCTTGTACTTAGGAACCAATGCCTTCATGATGCACCAGCCTACGAGGTAAGCAACACTACAGATGCAGAATACAATCATGTAGGCACCAGGCTTGCCATCGAAGCCCATGAAACTGAAGTCTGAACCCTGACCATCTGCATAGGTGAAGAGCATACCGGAACCCTTGTTGATCAGGAAGGAACCGATACCACCTGCCATCGCACCAATACCGGTGATGGTAGCTACAGTTGACTTAGGGAACATATCACCGATGGTTGAATAGAGGTTAGCTGACCATGCCTGATGACCTGCACCGAGCAAACCGATGATGATAGCTGGCCACCATGCACTGTACGCACCCATAGGCTGGGCAATCAGACCGAGCAATGGGAAGCAAGCGAAAATCAACATCGCACGCATTCTACCGATATATGGATTCATACCCTTCTTGTCTACAAAGTAGGTTGGCAAGTAACCACCACCAATACTCAATACGGTTACAATAGCATAGAGAGTGAAGATGAGGGCGATACCCATACCTGAATCTGAAGAATAACCATACTGGTCAGAGAAGTAAGCAGGTGCCCAGAAGAGGAAGAACCACCAAACACCATCAGTCATCAACTTACCTACGATGAATGACCAGGTCTGACGATAGCTGAAGCACTTCAGGAAGCCGATAGTTTTCTCCTCAGCGACAGCCTCTGTCTCTTTCTCAGCCTCAACCTTTTCGAGGTCCTCATCCTGCTCAATATAAGTAAGCTCAGCCTTGTTTACATGCTTGCTCTTAGATGGTTTGTCATAGAGCCATACCCAGAGGCCCATCCATACGTAACCGAGCACACCGATGATGATGAAAGCCCACTCCCAGCCCATGCTGCGAGCCAACAATGGAATGGTAGCTGGAGCTGCCAAAGCACCAACAGAAGCACCACTGTTGAAGATAGCGGTAGAGAAAGCACGGTCTTTCTTAGGAAAATACTCTGCTGTTACCTTGATGGCTGCAGGGAAGTTACCAGCCTCACCCACAGCAAGAATCAAACGGCAAGAGAGGAACAGCCATACACTGATTGTAGCAATCGCTACAGCTGCATCACTACCAGCCTGTACCATGCGGAGTGCCTCGATAGAATCATAACCTTCCATCTGCATAGCTACCCAACCGCAACCGGCGTGCATCACAGCACCTGTTGACCATACGAAGATAGCGATGAGATAACCTTTCTTGGTGCCCATCCAGTCAACGAACTTACCTGCGAAGAGGTTGGCTATGGCATAGAAGATTGAGAAAAGACCGGTGATGGTGCCATAGTGGTCATCTGTCCAGTGGAATTCTGGAGCAATGAAGTCTTTCCATGTTAAAGAGAGAACCTGACGGTCCATGTAATTGACTGTGGTTGCGATGAAGAGCAGCGCACAGATTACCCAACGGAAGTTGGACATTTTGCTTGTTGTAATAGGACTCATTTTGCAAAAAGTTTTTAAGCGTTATACTTATTTTTATTTTAGATTACTATTTAGACGGCAAAGCCTGGCTCATATTAATCATAAGCCAGGTTGCCATATCATGTATCTTATTATTCCAATGTAGGAATCTTCACTACCTGCATATCGTTATAGATCAGATTCTCACCTGCCATACCCCAGATAAAGGTATAGTTGCTGGTACCTGCTGCACAGTGGATAGACCACTCTGGAGCAATCACAGCCTGCTCGTTGTTCAACCAGATAGGACGTGTCTCCTGTGGCTCACCCATTACGTGGAGAATCTTCTGACCCTCTGGTACATTATAATAAAGGTAAGTCTCCATACGGCGGAGGTGAGTATGGGCTGGCATGGTGTTCCATACAGAACCCTCCTTCAACTCAGTAACACCCATCTGCAACTGGCAGGTACGAACACCGGCTACACCATCGATAATCAACTGGTGGATTACGCGGTCGTTGCTCTCCTTCAGGCTACCAGCCTTGATGTTGTTGGCATCCTTCAGGGTAACCTTCTTGGTAGGATATGTCTGATGAGCACAAGCGCTGTTCATATAGAACTTAGCTGGCTTAGCTGCATCCTTGCTGCTTACCTCGATGTTCTTGGCACCACGACCTACGTAGAGAGCCTCCTGGAAACCGAGTGTATACTTCTTGCCGTCAACGGTAACAGTACCCTCGCCACCGATGTTGATGATACCCAACTCGCGGTTGTCGAGCAGATTCTTCTGATCGTTTGGCTTGTCTGTATAAAGAGGAGCGATAGAAGTCAGCTTCAGAGGAGCGGTTGTTGGCTCAGCACCACCGATGAGGAAGCGGTCGAACATGGTGTATGTCCAGTTTACCTCGCCTGGAGCGAACACCTTCTCGATAGCGAATTCACCGCGAAGGCGGTCTGTTGTATAGTGCTTTGCATCCATCGGATTGCTTGCATAACGAACGTTGTAGTTAGTGTAGGCATTTTCTGCCTTCACTTCATAACCACATTTTCCACACTGGCCAAAAGCCTGACTTGCTGTTAATACCATTGCTGCTAATATTAATGTTAATTTCTTCATAATTATCTTGTTTTTATTTTTACCTTTTTACTTTTTTTCCTCCTTCACGATGCGCTGACGGTTGATAACCATCATGGCTACTGTGATGACTGCGAGAACACCCATACCTACGTATGAAAGCTTCACACCGCGATAGATAACCCATCCGAAGAGAGAGGATGCGAAATCGAGTGCACCGCCTGAGAATCCGTCAGGGATATGAGCGGCATTATCGCCTGTTGCTGCATAAACCTGGTTGGCTGCCAGCGTAAAGTCTGGTGCCATATCGGTAACGAAGTAGAGACCGATGACGAGAGTTACCAGACCGATGATAAGCGTCTTCACCACATTACCTCTTGTAAACGGCAGAATCATTGGGAAGAGGTAGAACATACCTGCCAACGATGCCAAAGGCAAGAACTGGTTGCCTGGCAGGAAGACTGCGATAGCAAGGATAACCGGAATCAGAATCACAGATGCTACCAGGGTAGTAGGATGGCCGATAACCAGGGCAGGACTCATACCGATATGAACCTTCTTGCCGTTAAACTTGGTCTTCACCAACTCCTGTGTCTTCTCTGAGATAGGCTTCAAACCGTCGATAAACAGGGCTGTAATACGAGGAATCAGCTCCATCACAGCACCCATCGTTACACCCAGGAAGAGAATCTTCTTGATATCGAGCTGGGCTGCCCAACCAATCAGGGCACCTACGATAACGCCGAGTACCAGTGGCTCACCGAGCACACCAAACTTCTTCTTCAGTCCCTCTGCATCGATATCGAGCTTAGAGAAGCCCGGAATCATATCGAAGAGTTTATTGAAAACGATTGCGAATGGCATGAAACTCTGGCAGAATGGCTGCGGAATAGAGATACCATCCAAATCGTAATATTTCTGGAATCTGTCGGCTGTCAGGTCTGCACAGACCAGGGTATTGATGTAGCAGACGATGGCTGCGAAATAGCCCCAGAGCAAACTCTGACCCATCACGAAGTAAGCCACCGCACCGATAAAGGCGAAGTGCCAGTAGTTCCAGAGATCGATATTTACTGTACGTGTTGTCTTGGTAATCAACATCAGGAAGTTGACACCCAGACAGATTGGGATAATCAATGCGCCCACTGCTGTATTGTAAGCTACAGCTGCAGCTGCTGGCCATCCCATGTCAAAAACGTTTAACTGTAAGTGGTAGATGTCTGAAATAGCCTTCAATGGGTCGTTGAAGTTGGTAGTCAGCAATGCTGTTACCACGCCCAAGCCTACGAAACCCACGCCTACGAAGAGTCCCGACTTCAAAGCCTTTCCGAATTTCATGCCAATACACAGACCGATAACCGTGAAGATGATAGGCATCATCACGCTCGCACCGAGACTGATAATATAGCTAAATACTTGTTCCATTTTAATTTGTAGTATTGTTTAATTGTTAGAAAATACACGACAAAGAGCACCCTCTTTTGTCTTTTAATGATTTGTTGTGTGCAAAGATACACTTTTTTCTTCAATTACAATACGTTTTGATGGAAAAATTTACGCAAAAAAAATCCTATCAGAAAATTTTCTGATAGGATTTCTCTATTTTTATACGTTTTTTAAATGATTTTTTACCGAATCGGTCTTCATTCTTCCCTCTTCGTTCTTCCCTCTTCACTTCCTAGTCCTGGAAGTAAACTCTCTTCACACGGTTGCTGATGGTGGTCAGCACCTCGTAAGGGATGGTCTCGAGGATATCGCTCAGAGTCTGGACAGGCAGATGCTCGCCGAAGATTTCTACCGAATCTCCTTCCTTGCAAGCGATGTCGGTCACGTCTATCATAGCCACATCCATACAGATGTTGCCCACATAATCTGCCTTCTGACCGTTCACCAGACAGTAGGCATGACGGTTGCCCAGACGGCGGTTCAGTCCGTCAGCATATCCGATAGGGATGGCTGCAATGACGCTGTCTCTGTCGAGGATGGTCTTGCGGCTGTAGCCCACACTATCACCTGCCTTCACGTTGTGCATCTGCAGAATGGTTGTCTTCAGGGTGCTCACGCAGTTGATGGTCTTGTTGTTGCGCGAATTGATACCATAGAGTCCGAGTCCCAGACGGCACATATCCAGCTGGCGCTCCGGGAAGTGCTCGATACCTGCCGAATTGCAGATATGGCGCAAAATCTTATGGTCGAAGGCTGCCTGCAACTGCTTGCTGCCCTTGTCGAAGAGTTCAAACTGATGAGCTGAGAAATCATCGAAACTGTCGTCATCGCTGCCCACGAAGTGAGAGAACACAGAACGTGGGATGATGGCATTCTGGTGCTTCAGCTTGCCGATGAGTTCCTCCATATCGTTCTCAGGGTCGAAGCCCATGCGGTGCATGCCGGTATCCAGCTTGATATGGACAGGGAAACCGGTTACTCCCTCTTTCTCAGCTGCCTTGATGAGCGCATCGAGCAGACGGAAAGAGTAAACCTCCGGCTCCAGGTCGTAATCGAACATGGTCTTGAAAGCGGTCATCTCCGGATTCATGATCATGATATTGCTGGTGATGCCGTTCTTGCGCAGCGTAACGCCCTCATCGGCTACAGCCACAGCCAGATAGTCTACACGATGATCCTGCAGGGTCTTGGCTATCTCCACGGCACCTGCACCGTAGCCGTCTGCCTTGATCATGCATACCAGCTTGGTTTCAGGCTTCATAAACGCACGGTAGTAGTTCAGATTGGCTACCACGGCGTTCAGATTCACCTCCAGCGTAGTCTCGTGTACCTTCTGTACCAGCAGTTCGGTGAGCTGGTCAAAGCCAAACTGACGGGCGCCCTTCAGCAGAATCACCTCATCGCGCAGGGAAGCAAACACCTCGCTGGCGATGAATTCCTCTACATTCGGGAAGAAGAACTTCTCTGAAATCTGAATCTCATCATGCTGCTTGCAGAGCTCAGGACCGATACCGATAAACTTTACCACGCCACGCTTGCGGGCTAAATCGCTCACCTCTTTATATAAAGCCTCCGGTTCCTGACCGCTCTGGTAGATATCGCTCAATATCAGCGTATGGCGACGACCGCGATGGTCTGGACGGCGGTTCATGAAGTCGAGGGCGATATCAAGCGAATTGATATCACTGTTGTAGCTGTCGTTGATCAGCGTACATCCGTGCTGTCCTACCTTCACCTCCAGTCTCATTGCCACAGGTTCGAGCTGTGTCATGCGCTTGTCGATATCTTCAGCCGAAAGACCGAGTTTCGATGCCACGACAGCAGAGATGATGGCATTCTGTACAGATGCATCGTCGATGAACGGGATAGAGAAGCTGTCTTCCTCACCTTTATATATATAGGTAATCACGCTCACGCTCTGCTGCTTCTCGATGTTCTTTACATAGAAAGGAGCCTCCGCATTCTTGAGCGACCAGAAGAGTTTCTCGCCTTTATAGTCGGGATATTCGGCTATCACCTTGTTGATAACCTCGTCATCGCCATCATAGATTACGGTCTCTGCGTCATGGAAGAGGATGAGTTTCTCCCGGCATTTCTCCTCCATGGAAGAGAAGTTCTCCTGATGCGCAGCACCCAGATTGGTCAGTACGGCGATGGTTGGCTGGATGATGTCACGCAGGGCAAGCATTTCGCCAGGCATACTGATTCCTGCCTCGAAAACGCCCACCTGGGTCTGCTCGTTCATCAGCCACACCGACAATGGCACACCTATCTGAGAGTTGTAACTGCGCGGACTGCGGGTAACAAACATGCTTGGCGAGAGCAGCTGGTAGAGCCACTCCTTGACCATGGTCTTGCCGTTTGAACCCGTGATACCTACAATAGGGATGTTGAACTCGTCACGGTGGCGCTCAGCCAGACGCTGGAGAGCCTCGAGCGTGTTTACTACCTTAAGGAAGTTGGCTCCCGGATAATCAGAAGCATAGCCCTTAGGCACATTCGTTACAACAAAGTTTTTCACACCTCTGCGATATAGCTCAGGGATGTAGTTATGACCATCATTACGCTCCGACTTGAGCGCAAAGAACAGAGTTTCCTCTGGGAAACAAAGTGAACGACTATCGGTCAGGATAAAACCGATGTTGGTATCATTGTCTCCATAGCGACGCGCACCTATCAGTGTGGTTACCTTTTCAATAGTATATGTCATTGTCTTGTTATTTAAATATTCTTTATTTTATAAGAGATGATATTTCTCCATTTTATAAGAGATGATATTTCTCCTCAAATTGTCTTTTCTTCTCTTCCGTCCTGGCGATGAATTTCTGGTGTTCCTCGCTCTCGGGATGGAAGGGCTTGTGGCCGAGTGCTTCGCGGATAGGCCTCCAGTCTTCCAGAAACTGCTCCGCTGCCTTGCCGAAGTAAGTTGCCCGGAACCGCTCCCAGATATATTCCACAGCCTGTTCGCTCGGGTGCAGCATGTCTTCCTTGTAGAAGCGGTAGTCACGGAGTTCATCGTTCATGATCTCGTAAGCCGGAAAATAGCTCACCACTCCGGGATTCTCCTTCACCAGCTTATCGGCTGCCAGCAGGAGCGTAGCCTTCGAAAGCTGACTCCCGTGATAGCCGTATTTCGCATAGCGGATAGGACTTACCGTGATGATGACCTTCAGAGTACCTTCACTGCCATCAGATGCTGCGATCTGCAATTTCAGCAGATTGATAGCCTTCTGCAGATAGCCGGCACATTCGTCCACGCTCAGTACCCGCTCTTCGAAGAGGCGCTGCGGGCGCTTCTGGCAGTTGTCCACTATCTCACCCGTCTCCTTCAGGATATACACATGGTTGGTACCCAGCGTAAAGACAGCCACACGGGGGCGGACCTCGGAACATTTCTCTACCGTATGGAGAATGCTTGCCGGATTATACATCACCCCGAAGGGATTCACCGTAGCCCGGAAGCGGTTCTCCACAAACCGCCTACCCAGATTGTCGGCAAAGCAACTGCCCACAAAGAGCATCCGCTCTGCCGCCCCTATCTCGAAGTCGGCCTTCGGAATATCTATTTCTGTGCGAAACAGCATAAGTCTTTCTCCTTTTTATTCATTCACTTCCGGAGAAGCCTTCTTGCGCTTTCTCACCTCAACCACTACACCTATTATAATAAGGAGAGCCAGAACGACATAGCCGATGTAAGCCACGGTCTCGGTATTCTTGAGCGACTGAGGATGGAAATCGAGCACAACCTTATGGCTGCCTGCTTTCACGTTCAGCGCACGCAGAATATAGTTCACTCTACCCAGCTCAGCCGGCTGTCCATCAACCGTAGCCGTCCAGCCCGGATAGTAAATCTCAGAGAATACGATCACGCCGCCCTTGCTCGACTTCACCTCGTAAGTCAGGTTGTTCGGCTTATACTGAATCATCTTCACCACCGAAGTATCATCCTGCTTCACGCTCTGCGCCAGCTGTTCCTTGAATTTGGCATCAGCCACAGCCACGTGTCGGAGGTTCACCTTGCCCACACCATCGATTTCCTCGTTGGCATTGTTCACATACTTCACCTCGTCTACGAACCATGCATTGCCGTAGGCATACGGATTCTGCACCGGAACGGTCTGTCCGCCCTGCAGCGGCATGATGAAGTATTTGGTATTCAGCATGTTCAATACCGGATAGATACTGTCGCCGTTCACCTTGGTCATATCGCCGCCCGCAGCAGCTACCGCCTGCATCGTCTTCTGCATCTCAGGAGCGATGTGAGCATCAATCATCTCCTGGTAGCGACGGAGCTTGGCTGGATGATAACCGCCGATGCTCTTGTGGTAATATGAGGTCTCGTTCTCATTGAATGTATTCGATGCCAGATTCAGCACACGGTAGTCGAGTGCCTTGTCACGGCAGATAATCTTGTCGGTCTCGGTCATCTGCTGCGGTGTATCGCGCTGCGCCTTGTCCACGAACATATCATCGTAGAGATAGCGCTTGTTCACCATCCACATATCCACCAGACAGAGCACGGCGATACCGGCAATCATATATTCCTTGCCCAGCTTCTTCATCTTGAAGAGCATCAGCAGTACCGAACCGATGAGGATAATCCAGAACGAACGCCAGCAGTCGGATGTGAAGATGCCCTTGCGGATATCCGTCAGATTGCTCATGATTGGAGAGATATACTCCTGAGGCAACTGCTGCAGCGCCTGTGTCTCCTGTACCGATACGAAATCTGGGAAGAATACGCCCGGCATGATGGCAAAGAGCAGACAGAAACCTGCTGTCAGACCAAAGCTGGCATATACATATTTTATCTTCTCTGTCAGAATTTCTGGCTCGTCCACAATCTTCTTCAGCGCCATCATCGCCAGGAGCGGGATGGTGAATTCTGCGATGACCAGGATAGATGCCACCGTTCGGAACTTGGCATACATCGGCACATAATCGAGGAAGAAATTGGTAAACGGCATGAAGTTTCTACCCCAAGCGAGCAGGATGCTCAGGATGGTGGCAGCAAGCAGCGCCCACTTCATCGGACCCTTCACGATAAACAGACCCAGGATAAAGAGCATGCAGACGAAGGCACCTACATATACCGGTCCGCTCGTTCCCGGCTGGTTGCCCCAGTACTGTCCCAGCTGCTGGTAAATCTGCACAAAGTTAGGATCAGCCTTCTCCATCGCCTGCTGGTTCTGCGCCAGCGGCACGGAGGCACCGCCCTTGGCATCCGGAATCATCAGCGTCCAGGTTTCGTCGATACCGTAACTCCACTGTGTGATATAGTCTCTATCCAGACCGCTGCTGGTCTGGTTAGCCGCATTTTTCTTTACAAGTTCACTCTTTCCTCGCATAGTTTCCTGACCATACTGCCAGGTATGATAAAGGTTCGAGAGGTTGAGCGAGATACCGATGAGGGCACCCACCACGCATACCGCCGTAGCCTTTCCGAAGCGTGCGAGTTCACCTTTCTGGATGGCATCTACCAGGAAGGCTATCACCATGAAGAGGATGATAAAGAGGTAGTAATAAGTCATCTGCACGTGGTTTGCCTGCACCTCGAAAGCCGAGAAGATGGCAGTAAGGAGCAGTCCCTTGAGATACTTGCCCCGATAGGCAAGCACCACGCCCGCAATCATCGGAGGCAGATAAGCCAGCGCCCATACCTTCCAGATATGTCCGGCAGCGATGATAATGAAAAAGTAGGACGAGAATGCCCAGATGATACTTCCCAGCGCCGCCAGCGACTGTCTGAAGTTGAAGGCACGCAGCATGATATAGAAGCCCAGAAGGTATACGAAAACATACCATACATAGTCTGGCAACCACAGATGATATGCCTTCACAATCTGGCTGAGCACCTGATTACTGTCATACGAAGGCGACATCTGATAGGTAGGCATACCGCCAAACACCGAGTTCGTCCATCGTGTAGTCTCTCCCGTCTGCTGCTGGAAGAGTTCCTTTTCATGTCCCAGTCCCTTTCCTGCTGCTGCATCATGTCGGAAGAGGATTCGTCCGTCCATATCGGCAGGCATAAAGTAGACGAAGGAGATGATTGCAAATGCAATAACTACCAGAATATCCAGTAGATACTTCTTCAAAAATTTCATATTTCTATATAAACGTTTATAATTTGAAGGCAAAGATAGCACAAATTGGAGACAAAACAAAAAAATATAGCAAAAATTTATATTTTTTTTGTTGAGAAAGTTGTATTAGGTCAGAAATAGGGGTTCCCCTCTATCATTTAGGGAAACACTCGCTGCCGTTTCGGTTTTTATCCCTACCTTTGCACTGTAAAACAAGTTTCTTCAAATAGTATATATTAATGAATAAAAGAATAAGAATTATGAAAAGATTAGCATTCATCATGATGGCATTGCTTCTGGCTCTGATGCCAGCAGCAGCACAGAATTATCGTGACAGCAGATATTACAACAGCAGGACAGACCGTCTCGACTACCATTACAACCACAACTACGGCAGCCCGTATTACGGATTCCGCATCGGTCCTGCCTTCACCTTTGTCAATTCCGACGATTCCCGTCTGGATGGTGGCGACTGGCAGACCGGCCTGAATGTGGGCGTAGTAGCCGGCATCCCATTGACCGACAGCGCCCCACTCTATCTCGAAACCGGACTTTCATATATAGAGAAAGGTGGCAAGAAGGATCTTCCTGAAGGCAAGAAGATGACCTACGACCTGAACTATCTTGAGATTCCAGCCGTACTGAAGTACAAGTACGAAGTAGACGACCACTTCTCCATCCAGCCTCAGGTAGGCGGCTATTTTGCCGTTGGTGTAGGAGGCAAGATCAAGAACTTTGCCGAGCGTGAAGCAGAGAGCTCATTCAAGGATGCAAACTTCCGCCGCCTTGATGGTGGTATCCGCATCGGCTGCGGCATCGGCTACGACATGTTCTATGCCGATCTCACCTACGATATCGGTCTTGCCAACATCTGCCACGACAGTTTCGACAAATCGCGCAATGGAGCCCTCCAGCTCAATTTCGGAGTTAACTTCTAGGAAACCTCAGCCGTAACCCAGTTCTTGAACTTCACGGCTGTAGAAAGCTTAGAGCCGAGCACCAAAGCATAGAAACCGCTCTCGTTAACATAGAGCATCTGTTGGGCACAGAACTGCGGTTCTCCTTTTTTAAAAAACTACCCATGCACCCTAAAACAGGGGGCATGGGTAAGACCATCCGTATTCAGTATTCAGTTATTCAGTTTTTTTTTAAACCCTTACATGGATAAAGGGTTTGAAAACCCGAAAGAAAGGGATTGGTTATTTTGTAATGTATTTTTATTATTATATTATATTATATATATTATATATTATATATATAGATATATAGATAGTATATAAACTTTACTTTTTAGGGGGGGGAAGTAACCCCTTAAAAAAAAACTGAATAACTGAATACTGAATAAGGTGCTGTGTTTTCTTCTCTTTAACTCTATGTTTTCTCTTCTGAAAAAGTATGAGTTGCGGGGCGCAAAACGGCGAGTTAGATTGTTTAACAGTTTTCGGATTGAAAGCGTGCTGAAAATCGCGCTTTATCACACGCTGAAATTAGGTGGTATCGGGAAATTGGCGTATCTTTGCATCGTGATTCAAGAAAGGCTTGTGCACCCCGCCAAGTCAACATTCAACATTCAACATTCAACATTAAAACTAAAGATTATGGAACAGAAAGGAACATTGAAATATCGTAAAGTACAGCGCACACCTCAGACTGGTGAAAACGCAGGTAAGAAGAAGTGGTATGCTACTTCGGTAACCGACCGAAGCCCCCGGTGCATCACGCATCGGGGGCTTTTTTTACTTTTTTACCTTTAAAAGCCTTTTTCCTTAAAAACTCCTTAAACTTTGCTACTCTCTGCAATATTTTTAGTAACTTTGCACCCAAAAGTTAGTATACAAAATGAAAATAGGAATTATCGTTGCGATGGACAAGGAGTTCGCGCAACTCAAAACATTATTGACCGAATCGCAGGTTGAGAGAAAAAATTATAAAGACTTCGTTATCGGAAAGATAGGCAATAACGAGGTGGTGATGCAACAATGCGGCATCGGTAAGGTGAACAGTACCATAGGTGCCGTGGAAATGATTGACAACTATCACCCTGACCTCGTCATCTCTTCTGGCGTGGCTGGAGGCGCTGATATCAACCTCAACGTGACTGAGGTGGTGGTGGCAACCAACTGCGTTTACCACGATGCCTACTGCGGCGAGGAATGCGAATTCGGACAGATTCTGGGCATGCCTGCTTCCTTCAAAACACCTAAGGAATATGTGGAGAAGGCACTCGCCATCAACAACCTGCCGGGCAATAGGCACCCGAAGATCCACGCCGGACAGATTGTGAGCGGCGAATGGTTTGTAGACAGCAAGGAGAAGATGCGCTCTATCCTGGAACACTTCCCTCAGGCGATGGCGGTGGATATGGAGAGCAGCTCTATCGCCCAGACCTGCCACATCTACAAGACGCCTTTCATCTCCTTCCGCATCATCAGCGATGTACCGCTGAAAGATACCAAGGCACAGCAGTATTTCGACTTCTGGGCTAAAATGGCTGAAGGCTCTTTCAATGTTACCAAGGCTTTCCTCGAAAGTCTTTAGAAGTGTTGAATGTTGAGTGTTGAATGTTGAATGATTCTTCACTCAATATTTAACACTCAACATTCAACACTCAACATTCAACACTCAACATTCAACATTATAAAAAAGATGAATAAGATTCCAAGTTTTACAATCAATCACAATAAGCTGCTCCGCGGCATCTACGTGAGCCGTAAGGACGAAGTAGGCGGAGAAGTCATCACAACATTCGATATCCGCATGAAGGTGCCTAACCAGGAGCCTTGTCTGCACAACGGCGCCATCCATACCATTGAGCACCTGGCTGCCACCTATCTGCGCAACGACGAGGAGTGGAAGGACCGCATCATCTACTGGGGACCGATGGGATGCCTCACAGGCAACTATCTCCTTATCAAGGGCGACCTGGAGAGCAAGGACATCGTAGAACTGATGAAGCGCACCTTTAAGTTTATCGCCGATTTCGAGGGTGAGATTCCGGGACAGGCGGCAAAGGACTGTGGCAACTACCTGCTCCACGACCTGCCTATGGCGAAATATGAAGCCAGAAAATATCTGGATGAGGTACTCTGCTGCATCAGGGAAGAAAACCTCATCTACCCTACCCAGGATTAGAAACAAAAAAATATGGCAAGCTTACCACTTAAGCTTGCCATATTTTTCTTTATACCAAAGTTGCCAGCCATTGACCAGATTCTGCCATACTACATAGGCTCCCGGTGCTACGGCAGCAAGAGGATTCAGGAAGGTGAGGGTGAGCCAGATGCCCACTACCGTATTCTTCTGTCCCAACGCCTGACCGGCACTGATACTCGCACCGAAATGCCTGCCTACCGCCTTGCCGATGGCAAACTGGAGGAGACATACCAGCAGCGGTACAAAGAGCAGCAGAAGCATCGTTACGCCCGATACCTCGGCATGGAGCATGTTGCGAACCGTTTCGCCCATCAGTATCGTGAGGTTGAAACACCACATATAAAAACCCAAATCCTTTACATTCTTCACCTTATCCACCCATTTTGGCAGGAACCGGCGGCTCAGCAAGGCAAGCAGCAGAGGCACCACCAGCACGGTAGTGACATTGCGGAACACCATCGCACTCATCATGAGGAACGATACGTCTGCCCCCTTCTCTACCATCGGGAAAAGACTCGGAATGATGATCATCGTAAAAATGTTGGCGATGACCGTATAAGTGGTCAGCGAACCGATACTGCCGCCCAACTTCTCCGTAACCACAGCCACAGCGGCTGCCGTAGGACAGATGAAGCAGATGAAGGCACCCTCGAGAATCAGTTTGGTACTGTAATCAGAACCGAACTCGAAGATGAGCACTACCATCGCCAATGCCAGCGAGGTACGGATGAGCTGGAGAATGAAATGCCACGCCTTAGGCTTCATCTCCTTGATTTCTATCTTACAGAAAGTAACATAGAGCAGTGAGAACAGCACTACCGGCATCAGACTTACCAACCTCGGACCACAATAATCGCCAATGGGCACCAGGAAGGGCACATTGGCGAATATCAGGTAGCCCAATGCTCCCATAACCAGGGAGCAGGGCAATGAAAACTTTCTAAAAAATCTCCACAAAAACATTTCTGTTTAGTCTTTGTTGCTGCGCTTGCGCTTCAGGTGATCAAGCTCAATCTTGCGCATACGCATGTTCTTTGGAGTTACCTCTACGTACTCGTCCTCACGGATATACTCCAGGCACTCCTCAAGACTCATCACGGTCTTAGGAATGACGCGGGCCTTATCGTCAGAACCGGAAGCACGCACGTTGGTAAGCTGCTTAGCCTTGGTTACGTTGACTACCAGGTCGTTTTCGTGAACATGCTCACCTACAACCTCGCCGCCGTAAACCTCCTCACCCGGGTCGATGAAGAACTTACCACGATCCTGCAGCTTATCGATGGCGTAAGCAAAGGCTGTACCGGTTTCGAGCGCAATCATGCTACCGTTAGAACGGCGGCTGATTTCACCCTTGTATGGCTGATACTCCTTGAAGCGGTGAGCCATGATAGCCTCGCCCTGAGAAGCGGTAAGCACGTTGGTACGCAGACCGATGATACCACGTGATGGGATATCGAACTCGATGTCTACACGCTCGCCCATGTTCAGCATAGAGGTCATATCACCCTTGCGGCGGGTTACCATATCAATCATCTTAGAAGCAAACTCCTCTGGTACATTGATGGTCAACTCCTCTACAGGCTCGCACTTCACACCGTCAATCTCCTTGTAGATAACCTGAGGCTGACCTACCTGGAGCTCATAGCCCTCGCGGCGCATGGTCTCGATGAGTACAGAGAGATGGAGCACACCACGGCCTGATACAATCCACTTATCGGTAGAATCCTCGTAAGGCTGTACGCGGAGAGCGAGGTTCTTCTCGAGCTCCTTGTTCAAGCGCTCCTGGATGTGGCGTGATGTACAGAACTTGCCTTCCTTACCGAAGAATGGTGAATCGTTGATGGTGAAGAGCATGCTCATGGTAGGCTCATCGACAGCGATTGGAGGCAGTGGCTCTGGGTTCTCGAAGTCGCAGATGGTATCACCAATCTCAAACTTCTCCAAGCCGACAACGGCACAGATATCGCCTGAATCTACATGATCGGTCTTCTTATGACCCATACCCTCGAAGGTGTGGAGCTCCTTGATCTTGGTCTTCTCCTGGGTTCCGTCGCGGTGACAGATAGTAACGTTCATGCCGTCCTTCAATGTACCACGGTGAACACGACCTACGGCGATACGACCAGTATAAGAGCTGTAATCGAGAGATGTGATAAGGAGCTGAGGAGTACCCTCGAGCTGCTTAGGAGCTGGGATAACCTCAATAATCTTATCGAGCAGATAATCGATATTGTCTGTTGGATGATTATAGTCCTCGCCCATCCAGCCGTTCTTGGCAGAACCGTAAACTACAGGGAAGTCGAGCTGGTCTTCTGTAGCATCGAGGTCGCACATCAGGTCGAACACCATCTCGTACACCTCTTCAGGGCGACAGTTAGGCTTATCTACCTTATTAACAACGACGATAGGCTTCAGTCCGAGCTGCAATGCCTTCTGGAGCACGAAACGGGTCTGAGGCATCGGACCCTCGAAAGCATCGACGAGGAGGAGGCATCCGTCTGCCATGTTGAGCACGCGCTCAACCTCACCACCGAAGTCAGAGTGTCCAGGAGTATCGAGGATATTAATCTTAGTACCTTTCCAATTGATAGATACATTCTTTGAGAGAATGGTTATACCACGCTCGCGCTCCAAGTCGTTGGAATCGAGCACTTCGCCGCTGTTATCCTGGCCGTCGCGGAACAGCTTACCGGCGAGCATCATCTTGTCGACCAATGTAGTCTTACCATGGTCAACGTGTGCAATAACTGCAATGTTTCTAATGTCTTGCATTTTAATTTTTACCTTAAATACTTAAATTTGGGTGCAAAATTACAAAAAAATCCCGAAATGTTTGCATAATTCGGCAAAAAGTTGTATCTTTGCACCGCATTTTTAATGAAACCGCCGTGAGGAAGGTCATCAGATGCACAAAATTAAACATATTCATATTTTATTAAATTAAGTTTTTACAGCTATGTATTTAGACAAAGCAAAAAAAGAAGAGATCTTTAGCAAGTACGGAAAGTCTAACTCTGATACTGGTTCAGCTGAGAGCCAGATAGCATTGTTCTCATACCGTATTGCTCATTTGACGGAACATGTTAAGAAGAACCGTAAAGATTATACTACAACACGTGCGTTGACACAGCTTGTAGGAAAGCGTCGTGCATTGCTCGATTACTTGTATGATCGCGACATCAATCGCTATCGTGCTATCATCAAGGCCCTCGGTCTTCGTAAGTAATCAGCTTAGGCAGACACATTGCTTAACAGAACAGAATCCCATCGTTCGCAAGAGCGATGGGATTTTTCTTGCTTACTCATAAATAAAAAAAGAATATGATTCATTTCTTAGAACAGCACTTTGTAGAACTTGTAACCATAACCAGCATCATCTATCTGACGCTGGCAACCATCCTGTTGCTCTACCAGACACCTGATACGGCCGTTTACAAAACTTTTCGCAGATCTAAAAGACTGATGGCAGGCGGAATGATGCTCATCAGCCTGAATATATGGATCTGGATAGCTTCATTTACAGGAAGCTGGACGGAATATAACAACTGGGTTCCCTGTTTCGACATCATCCTCTTCTATCTGATGGGCATCTGCTTTAGCTTCTCGCTCAGCAGTCTGCTCGACCCTCATTATATCTCCCGGAAGCGCTGCAGGACGATAGCCGTAAAGTTCACAATGACGGCTTTCTTCGCCCTTATCGCCATGACAGATGCGCTGAAGGCATACCAGATACCCCTGCTGCTTATCGCCCTGATAGGACTGCTGGAGATGCTCATAGGACATATCTACTACTTCAACAAGTGCTATCTGAGAAGCAACGCCCTCTTCGAAAACTACTTCTCGAACGAGAAGAGCCATTTCATCAGATGGCTCAAGGTGAGCCACTGGCTCTTCTACGGCATGCTGATACTGGGCGTGATATCCATCCGTACGGGTGCCCTATTCAACTGGCTGGTGCAATTCTATGTGGTGGGCATGAACCTCTATATTCTGGTAAACATCATCAACTATGCCTCTGAATACGAGACGCTGATGAAGGCAGACTGCGATAAGACGGAAGAAGAAAAGAGCGGAGAAGCCAGCCCGAAGAAAGCCTACATCGAAACGCTGCGCCCTAGAGTAACGGAATGGATTCAGGAGAAATCGTATCTGAAGGACCAGTTCACGATAGATGATCTTGCCACCAGGCTGTATACCAACAAGACCTACCTCTCCTCCTTCATCAAGGAAGAATTCGGCATGAACTTCAGCAGTTGGATAGCGAGTCTGCGCCTGGAAGAAGCCAAGAAAATGATGAGCGAGCATCCTGATGCCAAACTGAAGGATATCGCCTACAACGTAGGTTTCTCCTAGCTGCCTTACTTTTCGAGCGTCTTTGCCAAATCAGAAGGTGTTACGCCATCTGCCTGGATGAAAGAACGCAGCAGGAATAAAGAAAGATAAGAAACAGAAAACGGGCTGGGAGCGAAAAAGCTCCTAGCCCGTTTTTGTATACTTACTAAAATTAAATTACCTGAGTATCTCCTTCAGCGGTTTCATCACGAATTCACGCTCCTCCATCAACGGATGAGGGACCTTGAAATCGGGCTCATCTATCACCAAGTCATCTATCATCAGGATATCAATATCGATGATGCGGTCCTGGTATTCGCCATCCACCGACTTCATCGTGCGCCCCATTTCGCGCTCTATGCGCTGCGTAGCCTCCAGCACCTGGCGCGGAGCCATCGTGGTGAGAACCAGCACACAGGCATTGATATAGTCGTTGGGCGATGAATAACCCCAAGGCTTGGTTTCGTAAAGAGCAGACTGGCGCTCTACCACACCAATCTGCTCTCCTATCTTTTCTATTACCTCGCGAATGTTGCGCTTTCGGTTGCCCAAATTCGTACCGAGACTTAAATATACCTGATACATACTTATTCACACTTTTATAAAATTGTGGATAACTAAGCTAAAACCCAGAATATCAACAACTTCTATGTGCATAAAAACTGTTTATACCACTGTTTAATCTGGAAGCATCAACAAAGAATCACCATAGCAGCCAAACATATAGCCATTCTTCACAGCCATCTTGTATGCCTCGTAAACCAGGTCGTAACCGCCAAAGGCTGCAGTACTCATCATCAGGGTTGACTCCGGATGATAGAAATTGGCTACGGCACAGTCAGCAAGACCGAAATCGTATGGAGGGAAGATGAACTTGTTGGTCCATCCATCGAAAGCCTTCATCATACCATCGGTGCCTACAGCCGTTTCTGTTGCCTTCATCACGCTGGTACCGATAGCGCAGACACGATGGCCGGCAAGCTTGGTCTTGTTAACCAGATCGCATGCCTCCTGGCTGATCATCATCTGCTCAGAATCCATCTTGTGCTTGGTAAGGTCCTCTACCTCAATATCATGGAAGTTGCCCAGACCGCAATGCAGGGTGATATAAGCCTCGTTGATACCGTTGATTTCCATACGCTTCATCAGCTCGCGTGAGAAGTGAAGACCGGTAGCAGGAGCAGTAACAGCACCCTCTACCTCAGCGAAAACACACTGGAAATCGTCCATATCATCCTCTGTAGCGTGATGATCCTCACGTGCATCGATAACGTAGCGAGGAAGCGGAGCCTCGCCCAGAGCGAAGAGCGAACGCTTGAAGACATCATGATTGCCATCCTCATCATAGAGGAAACGGAGGGTACGGCCACGGCTGGTGGTATTGTCGATAACCTCGGCAACCATCTCGTTGACATCATCGAAGAAAAGCTTGTTGCCGATACGGATCTTGCGGGCAGGCTCTACCAATACGTCCCAAAGGCGCATCTCTGGATTGAGCTCACGGAGCAGGAACACCTCAATCTTGGCATCGGTCTTCTCCTTGGTACCATAAAGACGGGCTGGGAAAACCTTGGTATTGTTGAAGATGAAGGTATCGCCCTCTTCGAAGTAATTCACGATATCCTTGAACTGCAGGAATACTGGATTACCATCGGCATCAACCATATCCTTGCCGTTTTCATCTTTCTTGTACATCTCGATGGTTTCTGACTTCTTGTGGAGAACCATGAGTCGGGACTCATCGCGGCGAGTAATCTCGAATGTACGTTCACCACTAGCCGTTTTTACCACGTGCTTTGCCTTATGTGGATAAAGTGCCACCTGATCTTTTGGCAACTTAAAGTTAAATTGTGATAGCTTCATGTTATATTTTTTATTACTTGGATGGCTGAAGGCTGTCTTCGAGAGGCTGCTCATCAAGCCATTCCTGGAAATGTTCAAAACTGATGCAGTTTTCTACTGCGAAACTTCCTGCCTTGGTACGGCGGAGGGCGGTAAGGTAGGCGCCACTATCGAGAGCCCTGCCGATATCACGGGCGAGGGAGCGGATGTAAGTGCCTTTGCCGCAAACCACACGGATGCTGGCGGTCTTCTCCTCATCGTTATAATCGGTGAGTTCTATCTCGTCTACACGCACGGTCTTCGGCTTGAGCTGAACCTCTTCGCCTGCCCGGCGCAAGGCATAAGAGCGGTCGCCATTCACCTTTACGGCGCTGTAGGTAGGCGGAACCTGCTGAATCTCGCCCACAAACTGCTTGAGCGTTTCCTCCACCAGCTGGCGGGTGATATGCTCCGTAGGATAGGTGTGATTCACGCTGTGTTCCTTATCGTAGCTGGCGGTAGTAGCACCGAGCTGCAGGGTAGCTGTATACTCCTTAGTATGGGTCTGCAGCTGTTCTATCTGCTTGGTACATTTACCGGTGCAGAGCACCAGCACGCCAGTGGCAAGGGGATCGAGCGTACCGGCATGTCCTATCTTCACCTTAAAACCGAGCTTCTTGCTGAGCAGATAGCGAACATGTGCCAGGGCTCCGAAACTCGACATGCGATAAGGCTTGTCGATGGCAATAATTTCTCCTTTTCTGAAATCCATAGTTTATGTTTAGTCAACCATCTGCATATCTACACCGCAAAGGCCGCAGATGATAATGATAAGTCCTACTACGATACGGTACCAGCCGAAAGCTGCAAAACCGTACTTGGTGACATAATTGATGAAAAACTTGATGGCGAGAATGGCAACGATGAATGCCACCACTGAGCCTAATATCAATGTGAACAGGTTGTTGCCCTGGGTGAGCAATGAGCCGCCGCCATGGCTGATGAGCTTATAAACCTCGAGACAGGTGGCGCCAAACATGGTTGGCACTGCCAGGAAGAATGAGAACTCGGCTGCTGCCTTGCGGGTAAGACGCTGGGACATACCACCCACGATGGTTGACATGGAGCGCGATACACCAGGAATCATCGCTATACACTGGATGAAACCGATAATCAGGGCACGCTTGTAAGTAAGCTTGGTCTGTTCGCTGCCTTTATTGAATATCTTATCGCAGAAGAGCATGAAAATACCGCCGATGACAAGCATCCAGCCCACCAGCTGTACATTGCCAAGGTTTGACTCGATGAAATCATTGAAGGCAAGACCCAATACCACGGCAGGCAAGGTACCTACAACCAAACGGGCATAGAAATCGAACATCGCCTTCAAATAGGTCTTCTCACCGGTCTTCACAGCCTCTGGATAGAAGAATCTCTTCCAATACAGACAGATGACAGAAAGGATGGCGCCAAACTGGATGATGACAGTAAAGGCGTTGACAAACTTATCCTGGATATCTACACCCAGTAAATTTTCTGCAATAATCATGTGGCCCGTACTGGATACTGGCAAGAACTCGGTCAGTCCCTCTACGATAGAGATAATGATAGTCTGAATAAAATCCATCTAATAATAATATGTATATTAATTATAAATTATTCATTGTCTTTCGGTTTATGTATCACCGCATAGATGATTGAAAGGAAACCTATCAATGTTACGGTTGGTGCTACAACGATGCGACGGGTACTGAAAATATCAGTATCGAAGGTATGCTCGTTAGAACCGGCGCCACTCATCAGCAGAAAGCCGATGATGATAATCGCCATTCCGATGCCTAACAAGATAAAGTTCATCTTGTCGAATGCTAAATTCTTCTTATCCATTTTTTTAATGTTGAATGTTGAGTGTTGAATGTTGATAGCAAGATTGCTATAAACTATTAACTTTTAACTATTAACTAAATCTTATAAAGGTCTCCCGCCTTCATCTTCAGGAACTTATTGACCGAGATGCAGGCGCAGAAAGCGGTGATGATGATACCGAAGAGGAAGACGGAGCCGCCGGTGATGGCGAGTTCCTGCCAACCCAAAACGTTCATCAACTCAGGTTCGTGGAGCGACCATGCATAGAGACAACCGCCCAGAAAACCATCTGCCAGCAGGGCTGAAACAATGCCCACAAGCATAGCCTTGCGGAGGAACGGACGGCGGATAAAGCCCCAGGATGCACCTACCAGTTTCATCGTATGGATGGAGAAACGGCGGGCATAGATGCCCAGACGCACCGTATTGTTAATCAGCGAGAACGAGATAAAGGTGAGCAGGGCTGCTACAATCAGCAATCCGATACTGATCTTTGCCAACGAATTGTTCACCTGTTCTATCAGGTCGTGCTGATAAGTAACCTCGGTAACACGCGGATATGCCTTCAGTTCCTTGGCAATCCACTTCAAAGAATCATTGTTCGCGTAATCTGCCTTCGTCGTAATCTCTATGGAAGGCTGGAAAGGGTTGACACCGGCAAACTCGCTCGGGTTGGTACCCAAATCGCGGGTAGCTTCTTTCAGTGCCTCTTCCTTGGTGATATAAGTCAGCGTATTGACATAAGGTCTTGCATTCAGGCGTTTACACATCTGCAATCCCTCCGGGTTAGTCATATCCTGTTCGAGCATCACCTGTACCACGAGATTCTCCTTCACATAGGAAGAGAGATTGCGTCCCATGAGGACAGAGAAGATAACTAATCCCAACAAAATGAGCACCATAGCGGTACTGATACACAAAGTAATGACCTGCAATCCACGATGATTGCTAGGCTTATATTGTTTCTTTCTCATTTTTAAAAATCTTTACTAACTTAAAACCAAAAGGGCACAATGACCCAAATTGTCTGCAAAGATACGCATAAACGAAGAGATAACAAAATAAAATTGCATTTATTTACATTTATTCAATTAATTAATCGAACCACAGGCGAAAGTTAAGTTCAATTGAAAAAGGAAAAGGGCCAACCTCACGGCCAGCCCTTCACATAATAAGTAAAATTCAAATAGGTATGACTTGAATTTACTAAATGAAAATTTACTATTCGGGATGGTAAATCCCTTTATGTACATTCATTACATCTTAGTGATGACACCCTTCTCTGAACTCTCCAAGAACTGGATGATGTTCTGAATCTCCGGTCCATCTGGCACCTGATCCTTGATCTGGTTAATGGCATCGAAGAGGGATGTCTGACCATGGAATACCAGTCGGTAGGCATTCGCAATATGCTTGCGAACCTTCTCGGTAAGCTCGGCTGCTTCCATGATGATGGTGTTAGGACCTGCATACTTCACAGGCTTTCCACCGGCAATGATATAAGGAGGAATATCCTTAGAGAAGGTAGTACCTGCCTGAATCATCGCCAAGTCGCCTACTCTAGTCTTGGCGTTCTCTACTACAGATGTTGAGTAGATGACACCGTTACCAATCACGCAGTCGCCTGCAATCTTGGTACCATAACCGAATACGCAACCATCTCCGATTACGGTATCGTGAGAGATATGGGCACCTTCCATCAGGAAGTTGTTGTTGCCCAGAATGGTCTTGCCGCCCTTATGGGTACCACGGTTGATAACCACGTTCTCACGGATGGTATTGTTATCGCCGATTACTACCTCACTCTCCTCACCTGTAAAGTGGAAGTCCTGCGGGAGGGCAGCGATAACGGCTGCCTGGAACACCTTATTATTATTACCCATGCGAGTACCGTTCATGATGCTCACGAATGGATAGATGGTACAGTTGTCGCCGATGACCACATCGTCCTCAATATAGGCGAATGGATATATCTTGCAGTTGTCTCCAATCTTAGCCTTTGGAGAAACCTCTGCCTTTGGACTTATTATACTAGCCATAACTATAAACTATTAATTATTAACTATAAACTACTTAGCTCCTCCACCCAATGCATAGTAGAGATTTACTACTGCCTGCATCTTGTTGAAGTCATCAGCTACCTTAGAAAGCTGTACGTTGAGGAGTGAAGACTGTGCCTGGATGATTTCAAGGTAAGAGCTGCCTGCAATACCCATCAATTCCTTGGTAGATTCTACATTCTTCTCGAGTACTTCTATTCGCTTCTGCTCTATCTTGCTCTTCTCATCAGAGTAGTTGTAGAGAACAAGCGCATTGCTCACCTCGCTACCAGCCTTCAGCACGGTATTCTGCCAGGTGTTGTAAGCCTGCTCATACTGCATCTTAGCCACCTTCAAACCGGCAATGATACGGCCGTTCTGGAAAATTGGCTGGGTAAGAGAACCTACAGCTGAGAGCAACCACTTACCTGGGTTCACGATACCTGCACCACCTGAATTGGTGAAGGCACCTGTACCGGAAATGGTGATAGATGGATAGAACTTGCTGCGGGCGGTCTCTACACCATAGAAGCACTGGGCAAGATTCATCTCGGCTGCGTGAACATCAGCACGGTTGTTGAGCAACTGGATGCCTACACCGGTTGAGAAATTAGATGGAAGACTCTGGTTATCCAACTTGCCACGGGCGATGCTATGTGCCTGGTCGCCGATGAGCAGACTCAGAGAGTTCTCTGTCTCACGAATCTGGCGCAACAGATCGGTCTTCTGGGTCAATACAGAATAGTAGTTAGACTCAGCTGACTGGATGGCTGGTGTACGGTAACCCAATCTGAGATCGTGCATCTTCTGCATAGTCTCCCAAGTATCCTTGGTCAATCCTTCCATATTGTTAACCAACTCCACCTGCTTGTCGAGCATCAACAGAGTATAATACATGTTGGCGATGTTGGCGATGAGGTTGGTCTTGACAGATACCTGATAATCCTGCAACTGGAGCAGCGCCATCTGGGCACCACGCTTCTGAGAGAGCAGGTTGCCGAAGAGGTCTACCATCCAGCTGGCTGTAACAGGCATCGTGTAAGTCTTGGTAGCAGCGTTACCATCCCAGGAAGCGATAGTTCCCTGAGGAGTGAAAGACAAGGCAGGCACGAATGCCAACTTAGCACACTTCAGCTGCTCTTCTGCCATCTTCACGTTCAAAGCCGCATTGAGGAGGTTGACATTGTTGTTCAATCCCTTCTCAATGATTGACTGGAGCTGAGGGTCGGTAAAGACACTGCGCCAAGGGATATTGGCGAAGGTAGTAGTATCCTTTACAGCCAATGTATCTGTATCAGAAGCTACATCGCGAACGATACCGCTGGTCTTCACATCCGGACGCTCATACTTTCCGTAGAGAGTCTTGCAGCTGCTCAGAGAGAGCGCTGCGAGACCCAATATGATGATATTTAAATTCTTTTTCATTGTTTCCTTTGAAGTTACATTGCGTTATTACTTCTTCTCGATACCCTTCATTTCGTGAGCGGCGTTGGCATACTGCTCCAATTCGGCAGCTACCTCCTCGTTCATCTCGTCCTCGAACTTCATTGGGGTCAACTTCTCCTGCAACCACTGGAAGACTGCGAAGAGAGCAGGAACCACGAAGATCTGACAGATAGTACCGAGCAACATACCACCTACGGCGGCAGCACCCAGGGTCTGGTTACCATTCTTACCTACACCTGATGCGAACATCAGAGGCAACAGACCGATAACCATCGCCAGAGAGGTCATCAGGATAGGACGGAGACGGGCACCGGCACCCAGGATAGCTGAGTACTTGATAGCCATACCCGTACGACGACGCTCGAGGGCGAACTGTACGATAAGGATGGCGTTCTTAGCCAACAGACCGATCAACATAATCAACGAAATCTGCATGTAGATATCGTTAGAGTGACCGAAGATGTTGGTGAAGATGAACGCACCAGCCAAACCGAATGGGATAGACAATACTACAGACAATGGCAAGATGTAACTCTCGTACTGAGCACTCAAGATCAGGTAAACGAATACGATACAGAGTGCGAAGATCAAACCTGTAGAGTTGCTGGACTCAGCCTCAGAACGGGTCAAACCAGAGTACTCATAGCCGTAACCCTCAGGCAATGTCTCCTTGGCAACCTCAGCAATCGCCTTCATACCGTCACCGGTAGAGTAACCGCTGTTAGGAGTTACAGATACATCCATAGAGGTAAACAGGTTGAATCGGGTGATGTTAGACGGACCATAAACCTTCTTCAAGTTCACGAACTCGCTTACTGGAGACATGGTGCCATCTGCACAACGTACATAAATCTTGCTCAGATCGTCTGGACGCATACGACTCTCAGGTCCAGCCTGAATCATCACACGGTAGAGCTTACCGTAGGCATTGAAGTTAGATGCGTAGAGACCACCGAGATAACCCTGCATGACAGACAATACTGTTGATGGAGAGATACCAGCCTGCTTGGTCTTGGCAACATCTACATCCACCATATACTGTGGATAGTTAGGGTTATACTGAGTCTGGGCTGTCTGAATCTCAGGACGCTTGTTCAACTCAGCCAGGAACTTCTTCACATTATCAAAGAACTTATTCAAGTCGCCACCGGTCTTATCCTGCATGGTCATGGTGATACCATTCTGCATAGAGAAACCGGAAATCATAGGTGGAGCAAAGGCAAGAACCTGTGCATCCTTGATTGTAGCAGTCTGCTTGTAGATCATACCCAATACAGAGGTATACTCCATAGGGTTGACAAACAATGCCTCAATACCACCACCGGTGCAAGCCTCCTTGATACGGTGGAAGAATCCACCCGGACGCTCCTCGAATGGCTTCAGCTTCACGATGATGGTACCCTGGTTAGAACCGGCACCGCCGATAAAGCTATAACCCATGATGGCGTTACGGGTTGCGATGGCTGGGTTGCTAGCCAGCATCTTATCTACCTGCTTTACCACCTCTGCAGTATGTTCCTGAGAGGTACCAGGAGCTGTAGAGATACAAGCGAAAATAGTACCGGTATCCTCATCAGGCACCAGACCCGTCTTGGTAGTACCCATCAGGGCAACCAGACCTACGATGCTGACAGCCACCAGACTACCAGCAATGATGCCGTGGTTGATAACCCACTTGACACCACCTTTATATTTATTGGTAATCTTATCAAACTGATAGTTGAATCCAGCGTGGAATCGGTCGATGAAAGACATCTTCTTCTCGTGACCCTCCTCGTGTGGCTTCAGCAACACGGCACAGAGTGCAGGAGACAGCGTCAACGCATTGATAGCCGAAATAACGATAGATACAGCCATGGTTACACCGAACTCACGGTAGAAGTAACCGGAAGTACCACCGATGAATGATACAGGAACGAACACGGCTGACATCACCAATGTAATAGAGATGATGGCGCTGGAAATTTCGTTCATCGCATCGATAGCTGCAGTAAGGGCACTTTTGTAACCCTGGTCGAGCTTGGCGTGAACCGCCTCGACCACCACAATGGCATCATCGACCACAATCGCGATAGCCAGCAGCAGGGCTGACAGCGTAAGCAGGTTGATGGAGAATCCGAAGATCCAGAGAAAGAGGAACGTACCGACCAGAGCCACAGGTACGGCAATCATAGGAATCAGCGTAGAACGGAAGTCCTGCAAGAAGATATACACTACGATGAACACCAGTACCAAGGTGATGATCAAGGTGAAGATAACCTCCTCGATAGATGCGAACAAGAATTCGGTAACATCCATCAGGATGACATTCTTCAACCCTGGAGGATAACTCTTCTCCAGTTCATCCAACGTCTTCTTCACGTCGCTTGCAATCTGGGTAGCGTTGGATCCGGCAATCTGCTGAACCATACCCATCACGGCAGGCTGACCATCATTGAGCAGGTTTACATTATACTGCAAACCACCCAACTCAATCTTGGCAACTTCGCCCAGACGGAGCGTCTGACCGGAAGTATTGCTCTTGATGAGGATATTCTCATACTCCATTGGAGTCTTCAAACGACCCTTGTAACGCAAGGTATATTCATACTGCATATCAGAGCTCTCACCAAAGCTACCAGGGGCAGCCTCGATATTCTGCTCTGCCAGAGCCTGGGAAATATCAGAAGGAACCAGTCCGAACTCCTTCATCTTCTCTGGCTTCAACCAGATACGCATAGAGTAGTTACGGGTAGAAGGGCTCTGCACATCACCCACACCATTGATACGCTTCAACTGTGGAACCACGTTGATCAGGGCGTAGTTGGTAACAAACTGGTCGTCGTAACGGCCATCGTCTGTAGTCAGAGCGAACATGATGACGTTAGAACTCTGTCGCTTGGTTACGGTGACACCCACCCTGGTAACCTCGGCAGGCAGCAGAGACTGCGCCTGAGATACACGGTTCTGTACGTTGACCGCAGCCATATCAGGGTCAGAACCCTGCTTGAAGTAAACGGTGATCTGAGCAAAACCAGAGTTAGACGCGGAAGAGGTCATATAAGTCATGTTCTCCACACCGTTGATACTCTCCTCCAGCGGAGCAACGACTGAGTTCAACACCGTCTGGGCATCTGCACCCGTATAGGTAGCAGTTACCGTGATGGTAGGCGGCGCGATATTCGGATACTGCTCGATAGGCAGCGATACCAAGCCGATAATACCCAGCAAGACGAAGAAGATGGAAACCACCGTCGAAAGTACCGGGCGCTTTATAAAGTTTGTAAATGACATAATTTACTATTTTTCTTTATACCTTATTATATATTACTTCTTTCCGCCCATAGCAGTAGCGAAGGCATGAGCGTTATCCTGAGACTCAGCCAACTTGGCAGCCTCAGCAATCTTCTGATTGTAGCGCTCCAGAGTGATAGGCTTGATCTGCTGACCATCGGTCAACTTGGTAATACCCTTCAAAACAATACGGTCGCCTACATGAAGACCTGCAGTTACGATATAGTTCTTGCCATCATCCTGTGGATTTACCTTGATTTCAGAATACTTCACCTTGTTATCCTTGGTTACGATATAAACGAAGATCTTATCCTGAACTTGAGAGCAAGCCTCCTGAGGGATGACGATAGCACTGTTATTATCGTTAGGAACAACGATAGAACCTGCACCACCACTCTTCAGCAACTTCTCTGGGTTAGCGAAGTGAGCGATGAGAGAGATAGAACCAGAAGTAGCATCGATGACACCACTCATCTTGACTACCTTACCTGGGTGATTATAGATAGAACCGTCTGCCAACTGCAACTTAACAGCTGGGAACGCTGCGATGGCTGCCTGAATGCTACCATTGGTCTTAGACATGCTCAAGATCTGAGACTCAGAGAGTGAGAAGAACACCTCCATGGTGCTGATATTGGAAACGGTAGTAAGAGCCTGACCAGAAGCACTTACCAGAGCACCTACCTTGAAAGGAAGACTACCTACTACACCAGCAGAAGGACTGGTAACGGTACACCAAGCCAACTGCTCGCGGGCTGAAGCCAATGCTGCCTCTGCCTGAGCTACCTGAGCCTTAGCTGTTGCATAGCTGTTAGCTGCTGTAGAGAGTTCAAATTCACCGATAATCTTGCTATCATACAATTTCTTATTGTTCTGATAAGTCAACTTAGCTGTATTAGCCTGTGCCTTAGCTGTATTTACAGCAGCAGCTGCAGAACGGACAGCAGCCTGATAGGTCTCGCTATCAATAGAGAACAAAGCCTGACCTGCTGATACAGTCTGTCCCTCGTGTACAAAAACCTTAGTGATAAAACCAGAAACCTTAGGACGTACCTCTACATCCTGGATACCCTTGATGGTAGCAGGATAGGTAGTCTGCAATGCGGCGCTGGAAGTACCGATAGTAGCCACAGCGAACTCATCGTCGCTGAAGTCAGGCAGACCGCCCTTCTTACTTCCACCACATGATGTCAACGCAGCAAGAACACAAACTGCTGCAACAAACAAAACGCTTTTAATTTTCATACCTATTTTTATATTATAAATTTATTATTTAATCTTTTATCTTCTCTTATTCAAAAGTTCTTTCCGTCCTCTAACGAAAACTTTTATGCGCCTTTAAGTTTTAAAAGCGCTGCAAAAGTACTAATAATAAATGAATAACGGCTCGCTAGGAGCCGTTATTTAACAAAAATTATTCTCTATTTTGAGTTTTCTGCATTTACCAATCCCATCTCCTGAGCCTTCTTCATCAGAAGTTCCATCAACGGTTCACGCTCATTAGCCACCTTATTATCCAATACAGCATCCTTGAGATACTGCTTCAGGGTGCCTACCTCGCGGCAAGGGGTAAGATGGAACATCTCCATAATCTCATTACCATCGATGCATGGCTGGAGAAGTCGCTTATAATCACGTTCCTGCAGATCAACCAGTTTCTCGCGCACCATCTTGAAATTATCCAGAAAACGCTGCTTGCGCACCTGGTTCTTGCTGGTAATATCAGCCTCGCAGAGCGTCATCAGGTCGTTGATGTCATCGCCGGCATCATTCAGCAGGCGGCGTACGGCACTGTCGGTAACCTCCTCATCAGCAATCACAATCGGACGCATGTGGAGTTCTACCAGCTTCTGTACATACTTCATCTTCGCATCCATCGGAAGTTTCATACGGCGGAAGATACCCGGAATCATCTTTGCACCTATTATATTATGACTGTGGAATGTCCAGCCGATATTGTTGTCCCAGCGCTTGCTCTTCGGTTTACCGATGTCGTGGAAGAGAGCAGCCCAGCGGAGCCAGAGGTTATCAGAATGCTTGCACACATTCTCGAGCACCTCCATCGTATGGTCGTAATTATTCTTATGTGCCCTGCCGTTACGGGTTTCCACCTTGTCCATTGCAACCAGTTCTGGCAGAATCAGATCGAGCAGACCTGTATCTTTCAGGTAATAGAAACCGCAGCTTGGGTGCTTGGAGAGCATAATCTTGTTCATCTCGTCGCAGATTCGCTCAGCACTGATAATCTTCAGGCGCTCGGCATTGCGGGAGAGCGCATCATAGGTCTCCTCCTCTATCTGGAAATTGAGTTGGGTAGCGAAACGCACGCAACGCATCATACGCAGCGGGTCATCAGAAAAAGTGATATCCGGGTCGAGCGGAGTGGCAATAATGCCATCTTCCATATCGTAGACACCATCAAAAGGATCTACGAGTTCTCCAAAACGGTCTTTGTTCAGGCAGATAGCCATCGCATTGATGGTGAAGTCGCGGCGGTTCTGGTCATCCTCCAGCGTTCCATCTTCCACAATAGGCTTTCTGGAATCGCGCTGATAGCTCTCCTTACGGGCGCCGACAAACTCCACTTCTGTATCCTGATACTTCACTTGTGCTGTTCCGAAATTACGGAACACAGAGAGATGCGCCTTTCTTCCGAGCATCTTCTTCAAGGCAGAAGCTACCTCAATACCGCTACCAACCACAACGACATCAATATCATTGGAAGGTCGCTCCAGGAAGAGGTCACGCACATATCCACCTACTACATAACACTCCACAGACAGTCCATCTGCTGCCTCTGAAATCTTATGAAATATATCCTTATCCAGTATCTGTGCCAGTTCGGCATTGGTCAAATTTCTCATACTCTTTTTACTTTCGGGGTGCAAAGTTACAGCAAATCGAAGACAATACAAAATAAAAAAAGGTTTTTTTTGTTTTAATTGTTGAGATGCCGCGTAACTTATCAAAAGTTACTGCAATTTAAGCGAAAAACAAAATAATTATTTGGCTATTTCACAATAAATGCGTAAATTTGCACCGAATTTCGAAATTATTATGGCAGATTTATTGAAAACAGAACAGCAGTTTAAGGATGTCATGAGTGAATGCAGGACATTATTTGAGAAGAAGCTTCATGATTATGGAGCCTCTTGGAGAATCTTGCGCCCTTCTTCTCTGACAGACCAACTCTATATCAAGGCGAAGCGCATCCGCTCGCTCGAAATCAAGAAAGAATCTTTGGTTGGCGAAGGTATCCGTCCGGAATTCATCGCCCTTATCAACTATGGTATCATAGGACTCATCCAGCTCGAAAAGCCTTTCGTGGATGAGGTGGATATGACACCCGAAGAGGCTATGAAACTATACGACCTCCATGCAAAGGAGGCACTGGAACTGATGCTCAGGAAGAACCATGACTATGATGAAGCATGGCGCTCGATGAGAGTCAGCAGTTATACAGACTTCATCCTGACCAAGATTCAGCGCGTAAAGGAAATTGAAGACATTGCCGGCGCTACCCTCGTTTCTGAAGGTATTGATGCCAACTATATGGACATCATCAACTATGCCGTCTTCGGTGCCATCAAAATGAGCGAGAAGTAAAAATATAAATGATGAAGAATAAGGCAACTCACATATTAACAAAGATAGCGGTCAATATCGGGCGACTGCTGATGGCAATAACCTTCATTTTCTCAGGATTTGTGAAGGGAATTGACCCATTAGGCACGCAATACAAGATAACTGACTATCTGGAGGCGCTGCACATCGACTGGATGTTCCCCGACTGGAGCACCCTGGTGATGTCGGTATTACTAGCCACTGCAGAGTTTGCCATCGGTATCTTCCTCCTCTTCGCCATCCGACGGAGACTGATGAGCAAGATCACCCTTGCCGTGATGAGCGTGATGACGCTGATTACCCTGTGGATCGTTATCGCAGACCCAGTAAAGGATTGCGGATGCTTCGGTGATGCCGTAGTGCTCACCAATATGGAGACATTCATCAAGAACATCATCCTCCTGATATTCGCCGTCCTGCTTTGGAGAAAGCCGCTGGAGATGCAGAGACTCATCTCGAGACAGACCCAGTGGGTGGTGATCAACTACACCTTCCTCTTCTCCATCGTGATGAGTATCTGGAGTCTGTGGTATCTGCCGCAATTCGACTTCCGTCCTTATCATATAGGTGTCAACATCGCCAAGGGCATGGAGATACCGAAGGGAGCCAAGCAACCCAAGTTTGATACCACCTTCATCCTGGAGAAGAACGGAGAGCGGAAGGAGTTTACGTTAGACAACTATCCAGACTCCACCTGGACCTTCATCGACAGCAAGACGGTTCAGACCGAAGAAGGTTACGTACCTCCAATCCACGACTTCAGCATAGCTGATGCCAAGACGGGAGAAGACATCACCCAGGAAGTGATTCACGATAAAGGCTACACCTTCCTCCTGGTTTCGCCACATCTGGAATTTGCCGATGACAGCAACTTCGGCAATATCGATGAGATTTACGAATATGCCAACGACCATGGCTACCGTTTTCTCTGCCTCACGGCAAGTACGGAGAAAGCCATCAAGCACTGGCAGGACATAACAGGAGCGGAATATCCCTTCTATGTCACAGACGAGACTACGCTGAAGACGGTAATCCGCAGCAACCCGGGTCTTCTTCTGCTGAAGAACGGAACCATCATCCAGAAATGGAGCCACAACGATTTGCCTGACATGGCAGAAATCGGCGACAAGCCACTGGAGAAGACCGAGATAGGCAAGATGCCAGAAGTAAGTGCCGCCAAGAAGATAGCCGGCATCATCTCCTGGTTCATCATTCCACTGGTACTCCTCACCATTGCCGACCGGCTCTGGGCTTGGGGCGCCTGGATCAGAAAGAAAGAGAATTCGAACAGAATATTATCAACTTTTAAAAAGAAAAGAAAAATGAGAAAGAAAATTGTAGCAGGTAACTGGAAAATGAACATGAACCTGCAGGACGGTGTTGCTCTCGCTAAGGAGATTAACGAGGCATTGGTAGCTGACAAGCCAAACTGTGACGTAATCATCTGTACTCCATTCATCCACTTGGCTTCTGTAGCTCAGGTTTTGGATTCAAAGGTAGTAGGTCTTGGTGCAGAGAACTGCGCAGACAAGGCTAAGGGTGCTTTCACAGGTGAGGTTTCAGCTGAGATGGTAAAGAGCACAGGTGCTCAGTATGTTATCCTCGGTCACTCAGAGCGTCGTCAGTACTATGGCGAGACAGCTGAGATTCTGAAGGAGAAGGTAGAGTTGGCTTTGGCTAACGGTTTGAAGGTTATCTTCTGCTGCGGTGAGACTCTCGAGGAGCGTGAGGCTGAGAAGCAGAACGAGGTAGTAAAGGCTGAGTTGGAAGGTTCAGTATTCCACTTGAGCGCTGACGCTTGGAAGAACATCATCCTTGCTTACGAGCCAATCTGGGCTATCGGTACAGGTAAGACTGCTACTTCTGACCAGGCTGAAGAGATGTTGGCATACATCCGCTCTATCGTAGCAGAGAAGTATGGCAACGAGGCTGCTGAGGATACATCAATCCTCTACGGTGGTAGCTGCAAGGCTAGCAACGCTCCTGAGCTCTTCGCTAAGCCAAACATCGACGGTGGTTTGATCGGTGGTGCTTCTTTGAAGGCTGCTGATTTCAAGGGTATCATCGACGCTTGGAAGAAGTAATCTCATAAGGATATTACATTTCCCGAAGGGATGCCTTCTTCGTGAAGCGCATCCCTTCATTCTTCATTACACCTTATTATATATAGAGATCCAAGAATAAGGTGTTGTTTAAAAAACAAGACGACAAACATAAAAGGAATAGTCATGAAACAATTCGTCACATTATTGATTATGATCCTCTGCTCAACATTCACAGCTAATGCGCAGAACTACCTGGACCATCTCAAAAAGAAGGAACCGGGAAAGGGTGTTGTAACCGTGAACCAAAGTAAGGCGATTGATGAACTGGTAAACGGCAAACAAGTGATTCCACAAGACGCCAAGACTAAGACTACCCCACAGAAAAAAGAAAAAGAGCCTGAAACTCAGCACAAGCAGGGTCCTGATTCCCTGAAGAAGCCTGAGCCACAGCATCATGAGGCAACCCGAGAGAATGCCCACGTGAACAATGCCCAAAAGGCAGAGAACAAAAAAGAAGAAACAGAAACACCTGTAGTGGATATGCGCAAGAAAGTGATGCGCAAGAGCTATAAGGTTACAGGATATAGAGTACAGGCTTTCGCTGGCGGCAATTCACGTAACGACCGCCTGAAAGCAGAACAGACTGGCAATCAGCTGAAAGTTCATTTCCCTGAACAGCCGGTTTATGTTCATTTCTACTCTCCAAGATGGATTTGCCGAATGGGCAACTTCCGCAGTTTAGCTGAAGCCCAGAAGATGCTTGCCAAGGTTCGTTCCCTGGGATACAGACAGGCATGCCTTGTAAAGGGACAGATTACGGTACAGTACTAGTCAATAGTTTATAGTTGATAGTTAACAGTTTACAGCATTGATGCCGTAGACCTAACTATAAACTATTAATTGTAAATTATTAACTATTAATTAAGAATTATAAATTAAATAAGATGAATCCAGAAACAGAATTTCGCGAGGGATTGGACGAACTCGCAGAACACTATACAGAAGTATTAAAGCTCTTGGGAGAAGACCCTGAACGTGAAGGACTTGTAAAAACACCGATGCGAGTAGCCAAGGCTATGCAGATACTGACTCGTGGCTATACACAGGATGCACACAAGGTATTGACCGATGCCCTCTTCGAAGAAAAATACAACCAGATGGTCATCGTGAAAGATATTGATTTCTTCTCGATGTGCGAGCACCACATGCTTCCTTTCTATGGCAAGGTGCATGTAGCTTATATCCCGAACGGCAAGATTACCGGTCTGAGCAAGATTGCCCGTGTGGTTGATATCTACAGCCACCGTCTCCAGGTACAGGAGCGTCTTACCCAGCAGATTAAAGACTGCATTCAGGAAACATTGAATCCTCAGGGTGTGATGGTAGTGATAGAAGCCAAGCACATGTGCATGCAGATGCGAGGTGTAGAGAAACAGAATTCCATTACCACCACCAGCGACTACAGCGGAGTCTTCAATTCACTGAACACCCGCCAGGAGTTTATGAGTCTGCTGAGAGGAGAAACGAAGAGAATCTAATTTTTTAATGTTGAATGTTGAATTAGGCATACGCCATATCAACTCATCATTCATCATTCAACATTCAACATTCAACACTACTCCCCATTCAACACTCCTCCCCAATTCAACATTCAACATTCAACATTCAACATTACCAAAAATGAAGTTTATATCTTGGAACGTAAACGGCCTGCGCGCTTGCGTAGGCAAGGACTTCGAGAACCAGTTTAAGGAACTCGATGCCGACTTCTTCTGCCTGCAGGAAACAAAGATGCAGGAGGGACAGCTCGACCTTCAGTTTGAGGGCTACGAGAGTTATTGGAACTACGCTGAGAAAAAAGGATACTCTGGTACAGCCATTTATACCAAGCACAAGCCATTAAACGTAAGTTATGGCATGGGCGTAGAGGAACATGATCATGAAGGCAGAATCATCACGCTGGAATATGACCAGTTCTATCTCGTTACCTGCTACACCCCAAATTCGCAGACAGAACTCAAGCGCCTGGATTATCGCATGACCTGGGAAGACGATTTCCGCAAGTTCCTGAAATCTCTTGACGCCAAGAAACCTGTTATCATCTGCGGCGATCTGAATGTAGCACACGAAGAGATAGATATCAAGAATCCGAAGACCAACCGCCGCAATGCCGGTTTCACCGATGAGGAGCGAGAAAAGATGACCGTTCTTCTGAATGATGGCTTCACCGACAGCTTCCGTTATCTCCATCCTGATGAGGTAACCTATTCGTGGTGGTCATACCGTTTCAAGGCGCGCGAGAAGAATGCCGGTTGGCGTATCGACTACTTCCTAGTCTCCGACCGTATCAAGGAACAGATTACAGAAGCTAAAATCCATACTGAAATCATGGGCAGCGACCATTGTCCGGTAGAAGTAGATTTAACGTTCTAATCCTACCTTTCATACAACAGCAATAAGAATAATCAGAAGAGGGTGTGTCATAAATTGATTTATGACACACCCTCTTTCCGTATTTATCACCAGGCATTGTATCTACTGAATCTGCAGTATCTGGTCTTCCGTCAAACCAGTTATTTCCTGGATTGTCGCCTCATCCATACCTTTTGCCAGCATATTCTTAGCAATCTCAATACTTCTTTGGCTTTTGCCTACTTCTTCGCCTTTTGCCATGCCTTGCTTCATGCCTTTTTCCATGCCTTCTTCCATTCCTTTCTGGTACCTGTCATCCAGGAGGGTTCTTTCAACACTTACCGAATCCCAGAATTTGTCATAGGCACGGAGCTCAGCATCTGTAAAGCCGGAAACTTCAAGATCTTCTACAGCTTTTCCTATCTCTGGGTCATTAAGCAGATCGGAAGGAATTTCCTTCGTGTTGGAATTGATTTCTGTGAGGAAACGGAGCCACAATACCATCATACGCTTGTCAGAGATGGAATGAGGGGTGAACTTAGGCAGTTCTATAAAGGTGAAATGCAAGCCTTCGATTACCTTGTTGCTGTCCTTGTCGTGCACGATACGATAGTTGTGGATGAAATCCGGAGTATCATGCGCAAAGATATCATTTATCAGGTTGAGAGAATACACGGGTTGCAGTTCGCTGTATCTTCCTCCCTTTTTAGCCTGACTCACATAGAGCTTGGAGGCATTGAACAGTACTCGCTGCTGGAATGCGTCAGACCATTCCATCTGCATTTCCACGCAGAACTTCCTGCCTCTGACGTCGGTGCAGAGTACATCAACTATGGTGTTCTTGCCCCCTTCTAGCTGGGGCACAAGTTCCGTTGGCAGATACTCTATCTCGTGTATCTGCTCTTCTTCGCTGAGTGGCAGGAGTGCGTTCAGGAGGCTGATCAGTCTTTTAGGATGATTGCCGAATATCTTCTTGAACGTGAGGTCTGCCTTAGGGTCTAAGTACTTCATAACCTTTCTGTTTTAAAATGATACCGCAAAGTTACGATTTTATTTTCATATCAGCAAGAGATTTCTGATAAAAATTAAGAAAAAGCCCCCGAAGCGTAATAGCTCCGGGGGCTTTTTATTTTGCCCCCAGGCATCAGATGTGCTGCCTGGGGGTACGATAGAGAATCTGGGGCTAGTCTGCCCAAATTCCCTTATTAGTTTCATTATCCCAGAAATCCTTCACATTTTCGTCGCTATAATCCGCTTCTTCCGCCTTCTGGATAACAGAGCCGGCGAGGATGGCTGTGGTTTCCATTTCCATGACGCTAACCACTGGCTTGATATATCTTTTCTTTTTCATATCTATTTTTATTACTATTTTTTATTACTTGATGATAACCTTCATGGTCTTGCCGCCACGCTTCACGATGTTCACACCCTTCTGCAAATCCTGGAGGCGACGGCCCTGGAGGTCGTAGTATTCTGCCTTGCTATCTGCTGTAGTCTCCAACTGCTCGATGGCTGTGGTGCTGCCGCCGACGCTGATGCTGAACATCCTGGCACCTGCTGCAGGAGCAGAAGAGTTATCTGCCATGTAAGCACGGAAAGGCTTGCTGCCCACAGACTTTGTTGATGTACCCAACAGTTTGGCTGGGTTCATCAGCTTGTCGCCCTTCACGATGTAGCAGTTGTTATCAGTATCCTTGCTGAACTCCTTCTGGGTATAGAGTCCCTGGAGCTGATAGTTGCCATTATCTGTTTCTGCTGTCTTTACTTCATTTGCAATCTCCTTGTTGGCTACAGTGAAGTCGAGCTTTGTTTCTCCATCCTTCATCTTGATAATAACAGGAGTACCAGCCTCGATGCTTGTCTCTATCTCTTCGAGTTCTACGGTTTCTGTACCCTCATCAGCCGAAAGGAGTTTGAAGGCACGGAAGTTCTGACCATCGAGAGATACCTCGAAAGGCAGGCAGAGCGTTGCCCAGGTAGTACCTTCTACAGTGCGGCTGTAAGATGCAGCCTTGGCTGCGAACGGCTCGTAAGCCACGAAGTCCTTGCCATCGTCAAGAACGAGATTATCCGTAGCAAGAGTTTCTCCCGCTGCTCCTATCTTATCATCGCCATTCTTGCCTACCAGCTTGCTGAAATAGCCGGTTTTATAGTTGGCATATTTGGAGTCTCTCTTGCTAAAGCTATAGTCTTTGAGGCTTCTGCATTCATTGAACATATCACCACCATTGACCTGGTCCGTTACAAACTTTTCGCTGGCGTAGATGGTTGTGAGAGTAGAGCAGCCATCGAACATATAATCCATAAACGTCACATTCGCAGTGTTGAAGCTAGTGAGGTCGAGCGAAGAGAGATTTTGACAGTTAGAGAACATGTTGAACATATTTGTCACATTCCCTGTATTGAAATTAGTGAGGTCGAGCGAAGAGAGATTTTGACAGTAAAAGAACATACCGTGCATATTCGTCACATTCTCGGTGTTAAGATTCTCGATGCCCTCTATTGTGGCCAGATTAGTGCAATGATGGAACCACTTATAACAGCTCGTTGGTCTTGCGTTAGCAAACGAAGCATCGAAGACCACTTTCTTGATTTCATATCTATGCGTAGACCACCACCCCGGTTCGGATGCTTCCAGATTAAGCGCATAAGCTCTTTCGGGCTTGGAAAGGCCGCGTCTGAATGTAAGCGTTCCTGTACCTTCGTTAAACTCGGCATACTCAAATACTGGAGTAAAATAACCATTCTTGCCGTAGTTGGCGTAGGTGTGGTCTGTCTTGCTGTTATTATACTCTAATATTGTGCCTTTGAGATTCTTACAAATTGCGAACATACCTTCACCCGATTGTACCTTGCTCGTAACAAACTTATCGCTGGCGTAGATGGTTGTAAGAGCTGAGCAGCCAGCGAACATACCGCCCATATTTTCCACCTTCTTTGTATAGAAATTAGAGAGGTCGAGCGAAGAGAGAGCTGAGCAGTCAAAAAACATATCTCGCATATTACTCACAATCGCTGTATTGAAATTCGAGAGGTCGAGCGAAGAGAGGTTTTGACAGCCGTCAAACATGCTTTGCATATCCTCCACCTTCGCTGTATTGAAATTCGAGAGGTCGAGCGAAGAGAGAACTGAGCAGCCATAGAACATGTTACTCATATTTGTCACAATCGCTGTATTGAAATTCGAGAGGTCGAGCGAAGTGAGAGCTGAACAGCGATAGAACATGTGACTCATATCCCTCACCTTCGCTGTATTGAAATTCGAGAGGTCGAGCGAAGTGAGAGCGCAGTCAAAGAACATGTAACTCATATCTGTCACCTGCTCTGTGTTCAAGTACTTCAAGTCTTTAATTGTTTTCAAGTTTGATAACCCCCCAAAGAAACTATTCAATGATGTTGGAGCGTATGTTTTGAAACTCTTATCGAAAACGACACTCTTGATATCTAGGGAATTTATTCCTAAAAGATAGCTCATTTTGCCCACCGTCGGTTTATTCACTATAACTGCATGGTTTAAATCAAGGCTTTCTATATTGTTCGAAGTGATTTTCTTGAAAGTTAATGTGTTGTTAGACGATTCATAATCTGCGACATAGTCATCAATTGTGAATGATGTTTTCAGATTGTATAAGAATGCGCGATCAGCATTTGCATTTGAACGCCAGCCTTTTTCATAACTTAACCTCAAAGAATGTTCGCCTGCAGATAATAAAACTTTGTATTCTGTTTGCTTTTTTCCGCTAATACACAGATCTTCTATGTTATCTACATAAATATAAAATTGAGCTCTGTTTTCTTTTGACGAAACGAGAACCTGAGATGTCAGTAATATAGGTTTAGATACATTGAACCTGATTACTGTCTCAGAAGAACTTCTATCCAAATGATAATTACTTGACATCAGTACATTGCTACCATTAGGAATAGTGAAGCCAAGATCCTGCATACCTTCGGCATTCGAGTCCAATATCTGCCAAGGATAACCGCCATTGTCAGTAATGGTAACATCGGTTATACCATCCAAATTATTGAACAAAGCATAGCGATTTGCGCCACAGACAGTACAATTGCCTTCACTGTCTAATGTATGACCATTTGCTGGAATCACGAGGTTGGCAGCATCAGTAATCTCGGTAGTTGCGGCTTCATTGCTGAAGAGTTTGTTGCATACGTTGCATTGCCAGTATTCTTTTAAACCAGTTTCTGTACATGTAGCAGCTTTCAGTGCATGATGAGTGAGAGTGTGTGGCTTAAGAAGATTCAAATATTCCTTCACAATTAAATGACAGAGAGAGCATTCTTTTGTGGTATAGCCGTGCTCTGTGCAAGTAGGTTCTACGGTTTTGATTGTTGCGCCAAGAGCAGACGAGCCATCGGCTTTCAGGTGAGTACAGGTTTTGAGTTTGAGTTCAAACTCGCCTACCTGCAATAGGCTTCCACTATGAATAGCCGAGATTTCCCATTTAAAGTATTGATAAGAGGTAGAACATTTGCACTTGAAGTCGTACGAAGCATAGTTCTTATCCTGGAGCACCTTGTCATTTTCTACCTTATCGATAAGCGTCCAAGCGCCTTCTTTGCCTTCGTTGTTGCCATAGAGTTTCCATGACAACGGATTGCGACCTCCACATCTAGGATTTGCATTGTCATTACCCGTAGTGATGGTGTAGCCCACAGGAATTCCTACCTTGCTGGCTTCGAAGAAGACATAGGCGCTGCCTCTAAGCTCGCAGCACCACTTAGAGAAATTGCCGTCTTCCTTTTTGCCATCAAAGAGATTAGCGTAACTCTCTTTATCGTAGCCTTCAGGATTACCCTCTAAGGCTGTAAACGTTACTGTGTTGTCGTATTCTGTCTGCGCCACCATACGTCCAGGCAGAAGCAACAACATGAGCAACATCAATGGGAACAGGGCAAATCTACAGAACTTTGCCCCCCCATAGTTCATACGGTCGACGTGCGACCCATTGGATTGATTTGAAAAATGTTTCATAATTTAATAATATATTTGTTATTATATTTTATCAAGAAATTACTGAATACTGATTGCCATCAGACTGACTATCAGACACACGAACGTGATAAACACTACGCCGAGAATGAGGCAGATATAGAAACGCCCTCTCCTGATGAAATCACCCAAGCTGAAATGATACATCGGGTAATCATCAAGATAGGTCCTATATTCCCTCACCATGACATTAATCATGATGCCAACATAAATGAGAAGAAACAAAGCTACTATCAGGATAGCCTGTTCTTCTTTGGCTAATGATTCTATTATACTTTTCATGGTGCAAAGATAGTGTTTTTCTTTGAAACAAGGTGTCGCATTCCCCCACATAGGTGTCGCATTCCTACAAAAAAGGTGTCGCATTCGTGAGGAATGCGACACCTAATACATACTTTTTAACAGTTTTTCTCTCTCCAAGCCGTAGGAGAGCAGCCTTCTTTCTCTTTGAACATACGGTAGAGATGGGTACGGAAAGAGAAGCCGCACTCGGCAGAAATGATGTCATTACCGAAGTCGGGGTTATCCAACATCATCTTCTTGGCAGCCTCAAAACGCACCTCGGCAAGCCAGGGGCGGAAGGTGGTATTGAGACAGGATGAGAGGTAGCGCGACAACTCGTATCTGTTGATATCCAACGAACGTGACAGGGTAATCATATTCAGCGACGTATCCCTATAACCCTTGGCAGCACACCATTCATCCAACCTCTCACGGATGATCTTCTGCCGTCTTTCAGAAAGCTGCGATTGTAAAGTTTCTTTCTTATCATCAAGTTCAATGCAGCCCAGAAGTATGCGAGCTATTGATTTATGACACACCCTCCTTCTTGTTGTTGGTAAATATAGGTCATGTTGTTGAAAGAGATAGAATCTGTTGCTGGAAGAGATAGGATAAGTTGTTGAAAGAGATAGGATAAGTTGTTGAAAGAGATAGGATAAGTTGCTGGAAGAGATAGGATATGTTGTTGAGACAGTCAGTATCTTCGGCCGCACAACAGCTGTTGTGCGCTTGCATAACAGCTGATATGCGCATGCACAACAGCTGTTGTGCATGCGTTGCCCAACTGTTATGCACCAACTATTGTCCAGACTTATGGCACCCCCAACAAAAAAAGGGGATGCACCTTCCTCACGGAAGCCATCCCCATATTGGTCATATCAACATAAAATTTTAATTTATATAAGAGAGATTTTCTTCTAATTCAATGAAGTAACAAAACTATAATTGCTTATTTCTGATTACATGAACTGCTTCAACTCAGAGAGATTTCTCTTCTCAGAAGAACCGTCCTTGTAAGTTACCATGAAGTAATCGTGAACAGACTTGCCATTCTTGAACTGAACGACAGCTACACCGCCTTCACGGAGCTGGAGTGTGAAGTAGCCTTCGCGCTTACCATTGACATAGTTGCCATGCCACTTCTCCTTACCATTCTTATAATAGGTAGTAACCTCACCATTAAAGATAGTATTGCGATCGTTGCCGAGGTCGATAAAACTATAACCACCTTCAGCACGGAGATTACCGTTCATATAGAAGTCCTGGAAAACGTCCTTCTTGTTAAGGCCTGAACCAGTAGTCATCAGCAGTCTGTAATAACTAGCCTGATCTGCACTGGTTACATTGCTCATATTTTCTGCATAGAAAATAGTGTCAGCTACAACTGTTGCATTCTCTACGTGCTTACGACCGAAAGCTGCTATGGTCATCAAAGCCATCAATGAGAATAATATCATTCGTTTCATATCGTTTATTTTTAGGATGTTATTGTAATTGTCTTTGTTTCTTTTTCTGGTGCAAAGATACAACGATTTCCGAAAAATTCATAATTCCTTAACGCTATTTTATCTTATTTTTTGAGCAAGTAATACTTTTTGTTTTTGAACGCACACAAGCTTACAATTTGCAATTTCATAGCCTAAAATTTCGCATATTGCACGAAGACATACCTTGCAAAACGCCATTTTCATGGAGTCAAGTTTACAAAATGTAACTAAATTGATATACATCAAGAAGATGAAAGCACAAGTTTTTTGGCATTTTGAGAAACTTTTTCAGGATATTTCTCGCCTATCTTCTTTTATTTTTGTATTTTTGCACGAAAATATATAATATAAGGTACGCGCATGAGAAAAATTCTTTATTTCATGATCGCCCTCACCGTCCTCAGCTTTGCATCATGCAAGGATACCGAAGGCTCTATCGGCGACCCTATCATATCCCACGGACAAGACCGTGACACAGATATCATTACAGGCGATGATTATGTTTATCATCTGCCTGTCATCTTCCATGTCTTCTACAGTAACACCACGCAATACATCGAATATACCCGCCTCAAGGAGATTCTCTCCAATGTGAACGAACTTTACCAGGGCGATGTATACAACTATCAGATGGATACCATCCCGAGCGAGAACCTGCATATTCTGTTCGAACTGGCTGAGAAGAATGAGAGCGGCAAGAGACTCAGTACACCGGGTGTAGAATATATCAAGGTTCCAGAATCAGAGTTCGACTGCGAGAGCTTCATGAAGGACAAGAATTATGTAAAGTACTGCTGGGACCAGAACAACTACATCAATGTGATGGTATATGCCTTCAAGAAGACCGATAAAAACAGCACCACGCTGGGCATCAGTCATCTGCCTTATCAGGTAGGCGGCTATCCACAGATAGATGGTTTGAGCAATGGCAAGAACTATCCGCTGAGCAAACCGGGCAAATTTCCGTATTGCGTTTCGCTCAATTCAATCTATGTGGGAAGGGAGAATGAAGGAACCCGGTATACTACAGATAAGAATCATAAGGGATATACCTACAAAACAGCCGACCCGAATGCTACGCTGGCTCACGAATTGGGACATTATCTGGGTCTCTTCCACAGTTTCTCAGAAAAGACTGTGAAAGACAAATCAGAGGCTGCCGATGATGATGACGACTCAGACTATTGCGATGATACACCGAGCTACAACCGAATAGCATACGGCAAATGGCTGACAGAATATGTCAGCAAGGCACAAGCCATCAAAAAGGATACCACGCTCAGCATGCGAGAGCTTGCCAAACGCACCAACAGCAAGAATGGGGAATGGCAGTCAGACAATCTGATGGACTACAGCATCTGTTACAGCATGCGATTCACCCCAGAACAGGCAAACCGCATCCGTCAGGTTCTGTATTATTCGCCTCTGATACCGGGTCCGAAGAAGATTCGTCCGAGAACCCGTGCATGGGATGAGATGCCGGAAACAGAAGATGACCTCCCTATCCGATATGCCAAGGAAAAGGCTGTCTGCATCAAGGACATCCGGATACAGAAGGCTGAGAAATAGCAAAATCAGAAAAAAGAGTATTAAAAGAAACAAGAAGAAAATGAAATATACAATCAAGGCTCCACGCCAACTCAATGCAAGTATCAACTTGCCAGCTTCCAAGAGTATCAGCAACCGTGCATTGGTAATCAATGCCATGGCGGGATGCAAGTTGCAGCCCCGCAACCTGAGCGATTGCGATGATACAGAAGTCATCATTGCGGCACTGCGCGATATGCCTGATGTCATCAACATCAAGGCTGCCGGTACTGCCATGCGCTTTATGACCGCCTATCTTTCTGCTACACCGGGCGAGCATACCATCACAGGTACCGAGCGCATGCAGAACCGCCCTATTGCTATCCTGGTAGATGCCCTGCGCTACCTCGGAGCTGATATACAGTATGAAAAGAAAGAGGGCTATCCTCCACTCCACATCGTTGGTAAGCCACTGGAAGGCGGACATCTCGAAGTGGTGGGAAACATCAGTTCGCAGTATATCTCGGCACTGCTGATGATTGGTCCTATCCTGAAAAACGGTCTGGAACTGAAACTGACGGGCGAAATTGCATCACGTCCTTACATCGACCTTACGCTATGGACGATGCAGAACTTCGGAGCCAGCGCAGAATGGACCGATGTGGATACCATCACCGTAAAGCCACAACCTTACAGCTGCGTAGCCGACTACACCATCGAGAATGACTGGAGCGCTTCCTCTTACTGGTATGAAATGATGGCGCTGAACGGAAACCCTGATTCTGAGGTAAGACTCGAAGGCTTGTTCGACAGTTCCAAGCAGGGCGATTCTGTCGTGAAATACATCTTCAGTCTGCTGGGCGTGAAATCAGAATTTGAGAACCGTGATGTTCTTTCTCCTGTCAAGTTGAAAGTCCAGCGCTGTCTCTTGCCTCGTTTCGACTATGATTTCAGCGGTTCTCCAGACCTAGCACAGACCATCGTTGTAGCCTGCTGTGCCCTGGGCGTAAAGTTTAAGTTCACCGGTCTTGCCAGTCTCAAGATCAAGGAGACCGACCGCATCGAGGCATTGAAGAAGGAGCTGAAGAAGGTGGGTTACGTGATTTATGACGAGAACGATAACACGCTGATTTGGGATGGCGAGACCTGCGAGCCTAGTTTCGAGCCTATCGACACCTACGAGGATCATCGCATGGCACTTGCCTTCGCCCCTCTTGCCTTCAAATTCCCTCAGATAGAAATCAACAATCCTGAGGTGGTGAGCAAATCCTATCCTCATTATTGGGAAGACCTGGAGAAAGTTGGGTTTGAGATAGTTGAAAGTTAATAGTTGATAGTTAACAGTTTATGCTATATTTAGTTTTGGCCCTGGTGGTTCTAGGCTTGATAAGCGCCATTTTCGGCATCATCTCTCATCGCAAGGGAGAGGATGAAGAACCGCTGCAGGAAGGAGTTTCGTGCAATACATGCAACGGAGAGAACTCCAAATGCGAACAGGAATGCATGATGGAAGCCGCCACCAAGGAAATAGAATACTACGATGACGAAGAACTAGACCGGTTTGCAGGAAGAGCTGCCGACGACTATACCGATGAGGAGGTAGAGGAATTCTCGGAAGTGCTCTATACGATGCAGCCAGACGAAGTGGCGGGATGGAACCGAAGTCTGATACTGAGAGGCATCAACCTGCCCAACCAGATTAAGGACGAAGTCATCAGTTTTTTAAGTTAAACATGCAATACGCAAAGTTTAAAGTTCAAAATTCAAAGTTCAAAGTAAAGACATGGATATACTGCAATATACATTTTTTCAGAATGCGCTGATTGGCGCCCTACTGGCAAGCATTCTGTGTGGCTTTGTAGGTACCTACATCGTCACCCGCCGGCTGGTTTTCATCAGCGGTGGCATTACGCATGCCTCTTTTGGCGGCATTGGTATCGGCGTATTTGCAGGCATCAACCCCATACTCTCTGCCATGGTATTCGCCATTTTGAGTGCCTTCGGCGTGCAATGGGTATCACGGAAGAAAGATGTGCGCAAAGACTCTGCCATCGCCATGTTCTGGACCCTAGGCATGAGCGTGGGCATCATCTGCTGCTTCCTTACTCCGGGATTCATGCCCGACCTGCCCTCTTTCCTCTTCGGAAGTATACTTGCCATCGACAGCACAGACCTCTGGCTTCTGGCTGGTCTTACCCTGTTTGTTGCAATACTGTTCACCTTTCTGCTGCGTCCTATCCAGACCATCGCATTCGACAGCACCTTTGCAAAATCGCAACATCTGCCGGTTACAGCGATAGAATATATGATGATGACGCTCATCGCCATGACCATCGTGGCAACCATCAAGATGGTGGGCATCGTACTTGCCATCAGTCTGCTCACCATACCACAGATGACTGCCAACCTCTTCACCTACAGCTACAAGCGCATGATAGGAGCCAGCATCGTGATAGGCTGCATCGACTGCATCGTGGGCCTCTATGCCAGTTATCTGCTCAATGTGCCATCAGGTGCAACCATCATCTTCGTCAGCATCATCCTGTTTGCAGCAGCAAAGATACTGGCAGCCAGAAAGCACTAAGGCTTTCACACGCCCTGAAAGAAAAATTTTAAAATAAAGAAGAAACTTATGTTGAAGCATTTCCCATTCAGAAACTTCTTGCCAGCTATGGTTGTCCTTGCCTTTGCAATGACCATAGCAGGATGCTCTACGCAGAAGAATACGGCGAAGAGCAGATGGTGGCATGCCTTCAACGCCCGATACAACACCTATTATAATGGTACCGTAGCCTATATCGAAGGCTCGCTCGAAAAGGAAAACGGAAATAAGGACAATTACTCTGAAATGATTCCTTATTATACGGTTGGCAACAAGAACAGCCGCGAACTGGGCAAGTCGAACTACGACCGCGCCATCGAGAAATGCGAGAAAGCCATTCACCAGCATAGCATCAAGCGTCGCCCGGTATGGGACAAGAAACGCCGCAAGACTGCCAAAGACCTGGAATGGCTGCAGCGCCGTGAATATAATCCGTTCCTCTGGAAGGCATGGATGCTGATGGGCCGTTCCCAGTTTTTTGAAGGCGATTTCCAGTCGGCAGCAGCTACATTCGCCTATATGAGCCGTCTCTACGCCACCCAACCCGGCATTTACGGCAAGGCACGTGCCTGGCTCGCCAAGAGTTATCTCGAATCGGGATGGATATACGATGCCGAAGATGTAATCCGTAATATCGAGCGCGATTCCATCCACTGGCGTGCCCAGAAGGAATGGGACAAGACCTATGCCCTCTACTATCTGAAGACCGGACGCTATCAGGAAGCCGTTCCGTATCTCCGCAAAGCCATCGGCTATGAGATGCGACGCAAGCAGAAAGCCCGCCTCTGGTATCTGATGGGACAGGTAGAAGCACAACAGGGACATACCCAGAATGCCTACCGTGCCTTCAAGCATGTCATCCGCCTCAATCCGCCTTACGAACTGGAGTTCAATGCCCGCATCTCCATGACCGAGGTACTGGCAACCAACAACTCCCGGAAGATGGTATCCAAATTGAAGCGAATGGCTGCGAGCGACAAGAATCAGGAATATCTCGACCAGGTTTATTATGCCATCGGCAACATACATCTCAACCAGGGCGATACCCTTCAGGCTATTGCTGCATACGAAAAGGGTGCAGCGAAATCAAGCCGAAACGGAGTAGAGAAAGGTGTATTGCTGCTGCATTTGGGCAATGTATACTGGCAATGCCACCGATATGGCGATGCCAAGCGATGCTATGATGCTGCCATCGGACTCCTAGACCAGGACCGCAAAGACTACAAACAGCTCTCCGACCGTTCGAAGGTTCTCGATGAACTGGTGCCTTATACCGACGCCATCCATCTGCAGGACTCCCTGCAATCGCTTGCCCGCATGAGCGAAACAGAACGGAATGTCGCCATTGACAAGGTGATAGATGCCCTGAAAAAGCAGGAAAAGGAAGAAAAGAGAAGACTTGCCGACCAGGAACTGGCAGAAAAACAAGACAACCAAAGTGCCGGCAGAAACAACGGTAATGGTAATAACAGCAGAAACAACAGGAATCAGGGAAACAGCAATGCCTCATCCGGCTTCGGAAACGGAGCCATGGGCAACGGCGGTTTCGGCAACAGCAATAACTGGTATTTCTATTCCCAATCTGCCGTAGCCCAAGGCAAACAGCAGTTTGAGCGCCTCTGGGGCAAAAGAAAGAACATAGACAACTGGCAGCGGAGCAACCAGACCGTAGTAGCCGATGCCAAAGGTGTAGAAGAAATGACCGACGAACAGCGCGATTCACTCCTCAACGAGGCACAGAAGAAAGACCTTGAGAAGGAGAAAGAGAAGAACCTGAATGCAGAAGAAGATCCGCATCAGCGCGCCTACTATCTCGCTCAGATTCCGCTCACCGAAGAGAAGATGGCAGAAAGCAATCAGATTCTGGACGACGGACTGCTGCATGCCGGCATCATTCTGAAAGACAAGCTCAATGATCTGGACGAAAGCGAACGCATGCTGCAGCGACTGGTGAAGAAGAACGCTGCATACGAACATCTCGATGATGCCTACTATCACCTCTACCTGCTCTACAACATCAGGAAGCAGCCAGCCATCGCCAGCCGCTATCTCGACCTGTTGAACGCGAATTATCCGGAGAGCCAATGGACCGCCCTGCTCACCTCTCCTTATTATGAGGAAGATGCGAAGATGGGCATTCATCTCGAAGACTCGCTCTATGCTGCCACCTACGACGCCTTCAAGGCTAACCTATATAATAAGGTGGTACACAACAGGGCTATCTCTGACAAGCGCTATCCTGAAGGAGCCAACCGCGACAAGTTCCTCTTTATCGGCGGACTCACCCAGCTCCACGAGGGTAATATCCAGGCTTGTCTTGATGATATGCAGCAGGTGGTAGAGAAATATCCGAACAGTCGACTCAGCGAAATGGCGGGAATGATTCTCAACGGAGTGAAAGCCGGCAGACAGCTCAAGGGCGGCACATTCGACCTGAGCAATGTATGGTCGCGCCGCAACGCCGTACTCAATGATGATGTCAAATCCAAAGCAAAGGTATTCAGCATTGAGCGCAACGAGCCGTTCGTCTTCATGCTCGCCTACGTTCCTGATTCTGTAAACGAGAACCAGTTGCTCTTCGAGATGGCGAAATATAATTTCACCTCCTATCTCGTGCGTAATTTCGACCTCGTCATTGACGAGCAGAATGGTCTGCACCGCATGCAGGTAAAGGGCTTCCGCAATTACGATGAAGCACGCCAGTATGCCAACGACATCTACCAGCATCAGGCCATCACCCAGCTCCTCTCAAAGGGAGCCCGAGGCATCGTAATCAGCGAACCAAACCTCCTGCTGCTGGGCACCAGTCTGAGCTACGACGACTATACCCTCTTCTATACCCAGCATCTGGCACCGCTGAAAATCAGCAAGGACCCACTGCTTGAAGAACCGGAGGAAATCATCCAGCAGGAAAAGACGGATGATTCAGAAGAAAATGATGAAGAAAACGGAACTGCCGAAAGCGGAATAACCGGTGAAATAGAAACCGGAACTACCGCAACTTTCGATAATGGCACGACCGGAACTCTCAGCAACGGAACTACCGGACCCCAGGGAACCGATGCGGATATAAAGGAAGAAAAAGCGCCAAAGACAACTTACGACAACGACGACAGTCTGGATTTGGACAGCGAAGAATATGATTTAGATGGATTTTAGTGGACAGTCAGCTGGAGTAAGATGATTTCGTCAGTATGTTTTGAGATAACTGAAGTTTCACAAGTCTTGCCCCACACGCCCTGAAAGGGCAGAAGCCCCTAGCCCAGGGCATCGCCCTGGGTAATTACGGACGCAAACCTGTCGCCCTGTAAGGGCAAAAGCTTTAAAACTCCAGACAAAACATAAAGCTTTTGCCCTTACAGGGCGCCTTACTGATTGCCATTATACCCAGGGCGATGCCCTGGGCTAGGAGCTTCTGCCCTTTCAGGGCGTGCTGCTTCAAGGACCCTTAGCCCCTTTACCTTTTTACTTTTTTACCCTTTTACTTTTCAATGAGTTCCCAATATCGATGGGCAAGGTCATGGATGAACTTCCGTCCTCGTTCGGTCCATACGAGATAGGTATGGGTGTAGGCTCTGCCCATCTTCTCCTGTCTGCCATCGCTCTTCGGGTCGAGGAAGGCGCTGTAGCGGGTACGGCTCTTTGCCAAGCCCATGTGGGCGTAATCGGCATAGAGGAGATACTGACCGCTCTGGTAATACTGAATATGCAGGGCGCAGAGCGAGCGGTTCAGCTCCTGGGCTGTGATGCCGAGTTCCTTCGCAATCTGCGTAGTAGTGAAGCAGGAAACGGAATCGAGCACGTTATCGCTATACAATGCTTTAGGCAGAAGATTACCCACCTGATTCTCCAACTGTATGATGTTCTCACCATTCTTGGCGTTGCGAACCACCTGTTCATCCACCACATCATTCAAGCGGCGGATTTCGGTATCCTGTTCGCCGATAAGTTTCTTCTGCTGTTCAATCTGCAGACGCTGCTTCTTCAGCAGATTCTCCTTCTCCTTGAGCGTAGCACGAAGAATTTCTTCCGCATGTCGGATTGTCTCCTCATCGCTCTCGCCCGGCTGAACCGGGATATAACCACCCGTCTTGCGAATCTGTGGCAGCACATCAGCCGTAACCCAGTTCTTGAACTTCACGGCAGTAGAAAGCTTAGAGCCGAGCACCAAAGCATAGAAACCGCTCTCGTTGACGAAGATCATCTTTTGGAGTCGTTTAGATGGGGTTCCATCCTTACGAAGGCTTCCCGATACCTTGACGCTGTGTTTTACAGCGTCAAGTGGGTTAACTAGCTGAGCTACAGCGCATCTTGCTCTTTTATATCCCAGCACATCACAGACATCCTTTGCACAGAACAAAGGTTCTCCATTTTCATCGGTCAAGGTACGAATCTTACCGAATTCAGGGTTTTCAAACACGACAGCAATTGCTGCCTTCTTATCCATTTCTACTTTATTTGTATTAACTGACTTTACCATAATAATCTGTTTTTAAAAACTAATAACTTAACACTCAACATTCAAAAATCAACATTCAACACTCAACATTCAACATTAAATGATCGTAATCCAAACGCTCTCCTCCCGTTCCCTCGCTGCGGTAATGGCATTCATGA
>ERZ1023626.7-NODE-7-length-123998-cov-152.720654_pt1 | contig 123998 bp, 94 predicted proteins | sample MGYA00380331_ERZ1023626 | MGnify/ENA primary metagenome ERZ1023626 (study PRJEB33179, sample SAMN07448974) | human gut metagenome | biome: Human-gut; feature: Human associated habitat; material: Faeces | host: Homo sapiens | place: India: Bhopal | collected...
TCATGAATGCCATTACCGCAGCGAGGGAACGGGAGGAGAGCGTTTGGATTACGATTTTGTAATGTTGAATGTTGAGTGTTGAATGTTGAGTGTTGAGTGTTGAATGTTGAGTGTTGAATGTTGAATTTTTAGTGATTAATTTTTAAAAACAAATTATTATGGTAAAGTCAGTTAATACAAATAAAGTAGAAATGGATAAGAAGGTAGCAATTGCTGTCGTGTTTGAAAACCCTGAATTCGGTAAGATTCGTACCTTGACCGATGAAAATGGAGAGCCTTTGTTCTGTGCAAAGGATCTCTGTAATATACTGGGGTATAAGAGAGCAAATGATGCTGTAAGTCAATTAGTTAACGACCTTGATACGGCGAAACGCCGTAACAAGGTTCCGGGCAGCCTTCGAAAGGATGGAAGCCGAACAGTACGAACCCAGCTGATGCTCTATGTCAACGAGAGCGGTTTCTATGCTTTGGTGCTCGGCTCCAAGCTTTCTACTGCCGTGAAGTTCAAGAACTGGGTTACTTCAGATGTGCTGCCGCAGATTCGTAAAACGGGCGGTTATATTCCGGTTCAGCCGGGCGAAAGCGATGAGGAGACAATCCGACATGCAGAAGAAATCCTCCGTGCTACGCTCAAGGAGAAGGAAAATCTGCTGAAGAAGCAGCGTCTGCAGATTGAGCAGCAGAAGAAGCTTATCGGCGAACAGGATACGGAAATCCGCCGTTTGAATGATGTGGTGGATGAACAGGTGGTTCACATCGCCAAGAATGGTGAGAACATCATCCAGTTGGAGAATCAGGTGGGTAATCTTTTGCCTAAAGCATTGTATAGCGATAACGTGCTTGATTCCGTTTCCTGCTTCACCACGACGCAGATTGCGAAGGAACTCGGTATCACAGCCCAGGAGCTGAACCGCTCGCTCTGTGCTTTGCATATCCAGTATTACCAGAGCGGTCAGTATCTCCTCTATGCTGATTATGCTCACATGGGCTTGGCCAAGAGCCGTACCCGCTACAGCGCCTTCCTCGACCCGAAGAGCGATGGCAGACAGGAGAAGATGGGCAGAGCCTACACCCATACCTATCTCGTATGGACCGAGCGAGGACGAAAGTTCATCCATGACCTTGCTCAGCGATATTGGGAACTGTGTGAAAAGTAAAAAGCCCCTTCAGGTCGGCGATGATGGCCTGGGTGTAGGCTCTTATCTGAGATTCTGACAGATCGCTGATATGCTCGGGAGCGAGGGCGGCGATGTGCTGGCGGCTCTCCATCTCTATCATCGTGGCGATAGGGAGGAGCTTGTGGGCTGTCTTGCCGATGGCTTCTATTGATAACTCGCCTTCGGTTGCCTGCTGGAGGTTCTGGAGATGGGATGACAACTCCTGTTTGACGGTGCTGAGTATCTCGGCTTCTGCCTCCGGATCGCCTTCTGCAAAGGTCAGGAGGGGTGCAAAGCGGGATTTCTTATTGGTTTTCTCTGCCATATCCTCCGCTTCTGATGCAGTATCCCTTGTTTCCTCTGCCATATCCTCCGCTTCTGATGCTGCATCCTCCAAACCGAGGATTTCTTTCAGCTTCTCTGTGCTGAACGGCTTGAAGAGGCAATCGTCGAAACCGGCTTCTTTCAACTCTCTGATGATGCTGGCATCGTGGGCGGTCATTGCTACTACCTTCATGTGGCTGTGGTTGATGTGCTGAATCATCCTGATGCCGTTCATCTCGGGCATTTCGATATCCATCATCATCAGCGCAGGATGCTCGTTGTGGAGCACGGTGAGCGCCTCGGCTACATGCAGACAGGCAAAGACTTGCCAACTGTCGCCTACCAGCTTCTTCAGCATCTCCTGAAGCAGACGGAGCTGCAACGGGTCGTCATCGAGCAGCAGTATCTTGTGATTTTCGAAATGGAGCTTGACTGGGGTGATCGGCTTCTGCTCTTCTGCCTCTTCTACTGCAGGAGCGGTGCCTAAGGCTAGCGGAATGGTGACGGTGAAGCTGCTGCCCTTGTCCTTGACGGATTCCAGACGCAGGGTGCCCTGGAGCAGATTAACCAGTTCCTGGGTGATGTTCAGTCCGAGACCGGTGCCCTCGATGCCCTGAGCACTCTTCAGACGGGTGAACGCCTGGAACACCTTCTGGCGCTCTTCGGTGGTCATGCCCTTGCCGGTATCCCTTACCGAGAAGGTAAGAAGGTGCTGGGGACTGATGGCTGCCTGGATGGTGACGCTGCCCTTATCGGTATACTTGATGGCATTGCTCACCAGGTTGTTGAGTATCTGACGGATACGGAAGGCATCGGCACGGTAGTAGGTCTGCGGACTGCTGATGCCATCGAGTTCCAGATGCAGTTCCAGTCCCTTCTCCTGGCTCAGGATCTGCATCTCTCCGGCACACTGGCGGAACATGTCGGCAGGCGAGAAATCTACAGGGTTCAGCTTCATCAGTCCGTTTTCCAACTGGTGATAATCGAGCAGGGCAGCAACGAGCTGGGAGAGATGAGTGGCAGAACCCTTGATGCTGTTGAGACAGGAGATGCCTTGCGGGTTGTCGACATAATCCTTCATCAGGTCGATGAAGCCCGAGATGCTGGCAGCCGGAGCCTTGATGTCGTGGGTGATGGTGAGGAGCAGGCGTTCGCGCTGGTTCATGATGCGCCTGATTTCCTCGTTAGCCTCTTCGAGATTCTCGCGGTAGATGCGTTCCTTCTGCGTATCGCGGTAGATGTAATAGACGAGGATGACGGCGGCTGTGATGGCTACGATGGCAAGCAGACCTATCTGCCAGAGCAGATTCTGGCGCGCCTGCATCGCCTGGTTGATAGCCTGCTGCATCGCCTGACGTTCGCGCTGGTGGATATCGTTGAGCTGCTGGGAGGAGCGCAGGGCGAGGCGGGCATTGGTTATCTGCAGGTCTCTCACCTCGCGGTTGATGGCTTCGTGGTTATCGTGCGTAGACTGCTTCTCTTGGCGGTCAATCTGTTCCAGGATATCGGCTACGTTTCCGGCTAAGTTGACTGGGGTAGAGAGGGTATCGGTGACAGCCTGGTTACTGTCGCGTCTGATGCTGAGCGTTTCGGCATGTTCCTTCTTGAAGGCATCGGCAAGGCGGCGGAAGAAGCCCTTGCGGGTTTTCATCACCTCTACGGTGGTGTTCTTTGCCACATGAGTCTTGGGTGTCTTGGAATGTACGACAACGGAATCTTCGCCACTGTTGAGGCTGTTCATCTTCTCGTGCAGATAGTTGTGGGATGGCTTGCCCTGCATGGCGCGGGTAAGCTGCTGCAGATTGGTCTGTTCCTCCTTGAGCAGGTTGGACATGGTGCTGTCGGCTGCCTGTCGCTTTTCGATATAGTCGCGGGTTGCCTGGTTGATAGCGAGCACGGTTGTGGTGTTGCGATATACCAACCCTATCGCCAGAATCAGTACGATGGCGACGATGATGTAACCCAGGGCTACCTTGAAAGGAACGTTTGTTTGCTGCATCTTCTTATCTTTTAATGTTTTGAGTTTTTTTGCTATTTGCGTGCAAAGTTAATCAAAAATGCGATATAAACCAACGAAAACAGGAGATAAATGCCAAAATCTGGTCATCTATCTCCTGTTTCATTGAAAGCGACGCGTAATTACTATTTTCTGAAGGTGGATTTACTCTGCTACGGTTGAATCCACTGTTGCAGCTGGTGCCTCAGCAGGTGTTGCTGTTGTGTCGGCTGGAGCTACTGTGTCTACTGGTTCTGAACCTGCAACGTTTACCATTCTGTTACCTGCAAATACATTGCTAACTGATACCATTGCTACTGCTGCGATAACTGCAAATACTAACTTTTTCATAATTCTTTTGTTTTTTAATTGTGAATATTATTGTTTATTAATTCTCTTGCTGAAACTCATTTGCGAGTTCGCTAAATAATATCACAATAGGCGTGCCAAAAATCGATGAATTTGGTTAAGTATCTGATAATCAGAAGAGATGATGTTTTGTGCCAGAAGCGGGGTGTGGGGAAAGTGGGGAAAAGGTGTAGAAAAATTCCCCAATATAGTGTGGAATATATTGGGGAATCGGGGTGTGGCATGTTTTACTCCATGCCGTATTTCTTCATTTTGTTGTAGAGTGTCTTGCGGTCGATGGCAAGCAGTTGGGCAGCCTTGCTCTTGTTGCCGTGGGTGGCTCTCAGGGCAGCGGCGATGCTTTCCTGTTCCGACTGTTCGCTGTGCAGCTGCATATTGATTGGTCGGGCTGTGGAGGTCTGTGCCATCGTCTTCTCCAGTTCCTGGGCACCGATATACTTGCCACGGGCGAGCAGGGTGGCGCGCTTCATCACATTGTTCAGTTCGCGCAGGTTGCCCGGCCAGTCGTATGAGGCAATGATTTCTGAGGCTTTGGCATCCAGTCCGAGCACATTCTTGCCCAGTTCCTGGTTGGCGTGCTTGATAAAGAGGTTGGCAAAGAGGAAGATGTCGGCACCTCTGTCCTTGAGGGCAGGCATGTAGATGGTAAACTCGTTGATGCGGTGATAGAGGTCCTCTCTGAACTTGCCTTCGGCTACCGCCTGCGCCAGATTCTCGTTGGTGGCACAGATGAGTCGGATATCCACATCTATCTCCTGCGTGCTGCCCAGCGGACGGATTTTCCTCTCCTGCAAGGCTCTGAGGAGCTGCACCTGTACTTCGTAGTTGAGGTTTCCCATCTCATCGAGGAAAACCGTTCCGCCGTTAGCTATCTCGAAGGCGCCCTTCTTATCCTGTTCGGCTCCGGTAAAGGCACCCTTCTTATATCCGAAGAATTCAGATGCCGCCACCTCCTTAGGAATGGCGCCGCAGTCGATGGCATAGAAAGGCTTGTCCTTGCGCAGACTCTGTTCATGGATGCTGCGCGCCACATATTCCTTTCCGGTGCCGCTGGCTCCGAGAATGAGCACTGACATCGGGGTTGGGGCAACGAGCGAAACGAACTCGTAGAGCTGTTTGGAAGCCTCGCTTTCACCTTTTATATATCTAGGCACCTCCGTAGCGCCCTGCTGCTGTTCTTGGGGCGCATCCTGCATGGCGGCAGATTCCGCACGCTGAGGGGCTGGAGCCGCAGAAGCAGCCGACTGGATAGCCTCACGGATTTTCTCTAAGAGGATTTCGGGATGGAAAGGTTTAGCCACGTAATCGGTAGCACCCGATTTCATGGCACATACAGCATTCTGAACCTCTGCATAGCTAGTCATTACGATAAAAGGCAGGTGGGCATCGGTCTTTCTGATATGCTGGAGCAATACCAGTCCGTCGTGGTCGGGCAGGCGCAGGTCGGAAAGAACCAGATGGAATGCATCGCCGGCTCCCATCGCTTTGATGGCAGCGCCTACAGATGTTACCCTTTCCACATCGAATCCTTTCTTTTTGAGCCAAGTCTGTATCATGGTTCCGAATGCCAAATCGTCTTCTACAATCAATATCCTCTTCATGATGTTCTGTTTTATCCTCTTCTAAAATATCGTTATATATAACTTTGTGCAAAGGTACGGAAAAGTTGTATGGAAAGCTATTTAATTCACATTATTTAGCAATAAAACCGACTAAAATTCTACAAACCCTGTTCTATTATCTTATTTTTAGTGAAAAGAACAATTGTTTTCGGATAAAAGCATGCTAGTTGCTTTATTTTTTGTATCTTTGCAAAGATAAAAATAAGATTTAGAGTCATGAATCCGATAGTACAAACCATCATATTGTCAGCTTCGGCGGTGCGCATGTTGCCGCATATCGCTCTGTATCTGCTCCATAAGAAGGAGATAGATGCCGACCTGCTGAAGGTGCAGGACAGGAAGCCTACGGTGCTCAACCTGATTAAGGCATGCACCCGCGAAAGGAGTTTCCGCAATCTGTTTTATTACCGCCTGGGCGAATACCGTTCGGTTTTCATCAGCTGGCTGTTGCCTCCCGAGCGTACGATGACCATCTGGTGTCCGCATATCGGGAAGGGTGCGCATCTGGAGCACAGCTATGCCACCTATCTCAACGCAGAAAGCATAGGTGATGACTTCTACTGTCTGCAGATGGTGACGCTGGGCAACGGCAAGGGCGGCAGACCAACCATCGGAAATGACGTGAAGATTTATACCGGAGCCACGGTCTTCGGCGGCATCCATATCGGCAACCACGTGACGATAGGCGCCGGTGCCGTGGTATTCCAGGATATTCCCGACGGGGCTACCGTGGTAGGGAATCCGGGGAGAATCATTCAGAAATAATCAATTTAAAGATAGAGAATATGAACTATGCATTGATCATAGCCGGAGGTTCTGGCAATAGAATGGGACAGGACATCCCAAAGCAGTTTATGCATGTAGACAACTGTCCTATCATCATCCATACGATGATGGCTTTTCAGAAGCATCCTGATATTCAGGGTATTGCTGTGGTATGTCTGGCAGGTTGGGAAACGGTACTACAGTCGTATGCCAACCAGTTCTGCATTACCAAGCTGAAATGGATATTCCCTGGCGGAAGCAATGGTCAGGAGTCGATTCACAATGGTATCTATGGCTTGAAAGAGGCGGGATGCGGTGATGACGACCTGGTGCTGGTGCATGATGCCGTGCGCCCACTCTTGTCGCAAGACATCATCTCATCCAATATCGCCATCTGCCAGAAGTATGGCTATGCCATTACGGGTATCAAATGTAGAGAGGCTATCCTGGAAAGCGAAGATGGTTTCACGACCAACACCAGTATTCCGCGCGACAAACTGATCCGTACCCAGACACCCCAGACCTTCCGTTTGGGCAATCTGATAGCAGCCCACGAAGAGGCTAAGGAGAAGGGCATCGCCAATTCGGTGGCATCCTGTACCCTGATGGCAGAACTGGGAGGCAGACAGATGCATATCGTGCCTGGTTCAGAGAAGAACATCAAGATAACCACCGTTGAGGATCTGGAGATACTGAAGGCACTGATGAAGGTTCAGCCTGAGGCTTGGTTAAAATAAACATGTTATGATAGGAAATTCACCATATAAGGAAGATATTGCGCACCTTTTCCGGGAAGGTTTGGAATTGGAGCGTCTGCATGGCAAAACTATTCTTGTGGCTGGTGCTACAGGATTGGTAGGAGGCTGTGTGGTTGATGTGCTGATGCAGAATCCTGCCCGGTGCTACAAGGTGATAGCAGCCGGAAGAAACAAGGAACGTGCCCGACAGAAGTTTGCTGCCTATTGGGAGGATGAATCTTTCTTCTTTGCAGAGATAGACGTTACCCAGCCTGTCATCAAGAGCATGGACAGGATGATAGGGGAACCAGTCTATAATGAGTTGGCTGAGGGCGCTGATTATATCATCGATGCAGCCAGCAATGCGAGTCCTAACTTCTTTAAGCAGAACCCTGTAGAGGTGATGAAGGCAAACATCAACGGCGTATCCAACCTGCTGGAATATGGATTGAGTCACCGCATGCAGCGCATGGTTTATATCTCTTCGGGTGAAATCTATGGCGAGGGCGATGGCTCTGAATTTACCGAGAAGAGCAGCGGCTATGTGGATTGTGCATCGGTGCGTGCCTGCTATCCATCTTCCAAACGTGCTGCCGAAACGCTCTGCATGGCATACGGAGCAGAGTATGATGCCGATGTGGTGATAGCCAGACTGAGTCATACCTACGGCCCGGGCTTTACGGAGAGTGACAATAGGGTGTATGCCCAGTTTATCCGCAATGTTCTGAAGGGTGAGGATATCGTCCTGAAGAGTAAGGGTGAGGCTTTCCGCTCCTGGCTTTATGTGGTAGATGCCGCCCATGCCATCTTGCGCCTCCTGCTGGATGGCGAGAGGGCAAATGCCTATAATGTGGCTCATTCAGAATCGAATATCTCCATCCGCCAACTGGCAGAGCTGATAGCCCGGAAAGCGGATAGAAAGGTGGTGTTTGATATTCCTGAGGCGGATGCGCAGCAGGGCAATACCACGCCTATCACCAAGGCAACCTTCAGTACGGATAAACTCAAGGCTTTAGGCTGGAAACCGCTCTTTGATGTAGAAGAAGGTTTCGGACATACCTTGCAGGAAGTGAGGGAAGGCTAAAGCTTTCTTTTAATCTCATCCCATGTTTCCCGCTTTTCCATGTTCAGATAGTAGCGAAGGTGTTTCTCTACTCTCTGTTCTACGGGTGGAAACTTCATATAGTCGCCAAAGAAGTGGCGCAGATAGGTATCAGCCTGCTCCGGCAGCAAGACGGTGGTATCCTCGAACGGGAATTCCTTGCCCTTGCCGAGCCATTCCTTCGGGAAAATCTCCTTATAGTGGTAGGAACCTGTATTCACCAGTACGTTCTTTGCCTTATCGAAGTCATACCGGTGACTCATCTCGTCCATCTGCTGGATGAGGCGGTGGCGCATCTTGCTGCGGCAGAAGAAGGCGAGCGTCTTGATGGCAAAGCGGCCCCAGGTTTCCTTGTGCAGGAGCAGGGAAATGTACTCAAAGAAAGTATTGTGGGTGGTTACGGCATTCAGACGGTTGATGGTCTTAGAGTATTTGCGATACAGCGCCTTTGCCGTTTCCAGGTCATCGTCGGTGGCATCAAGAGGGAAGATATCTACGTAAAGACCGATGATGCAGGGACGCTCCTTCTCCTCGATAAGGGTGGTTTCGCGGTTCACGAGTTTGGAGAAATACAGAGGGTATGACTCGTTGTTGTAGGGAGTTACTACCTCGTATTTGCCAAAGTCTTCATGCTTGGCGATTTCGAGCAGACGGTCGTAGTCGGGGCGTGGCATCAGTACGTCGATGTCATCGTCCCAGGGAATCATTCCGTGGTGACGGGCGGCTCCGATGGCGGTGCCGGCACAACAGTAATATCTGAGGTGATACTTGTTGCAGATTTCGATGAAAGCCTTCAATATATCGAGTATTGTGGCGTTCCATTCCTTCTTGATGTTCTTAATATCCATACTTTTTTCTGTTTTACGGCTGCAAAAGTAAGCAAAAAGTTTTGAACTTCAAACTATTTATGCTACTTTTGCATTCTAAAAAGTAAAAACAAGTAATATTCCATATTTATCAGATAGAAACGATGGCAGAATCATTAAAGGAAAAAACCGCCAAGGGATTGTTCTGGGGAGCGATGAACAGTGGCTCTACCCAGGTACTCAATATCCTCTTTGGCATCTTCTTGGCGCGTTTGTTGTCGCCAGCCGATTATGGTATCATCGGCATCCTCACCATATTCACCCTGATAGCGGGCAATCTGCAGAGTAGCGGGTTTACCCAGGCACTGGTGAATATCAGGAAACCCACCGACAACGATTATAACTCGGTGTTCTGGTTTAATGTCCTGGTGAGTCTTACCATGTATGTGGTGCTCTTTTTCTGTGCGCCGCTGATAGCAGATTTCTTCCATCAGCCTTGTCTCACCTCCCTGTCGCGCTTCGTGTTCCTGAGTTTCTTCATCTCTTCGTTTGGCATCGCCCAAAACGGATATATGATGAAGAACATGATGAACAAGGAGATTACCATCGTTAATTTCATGGCTCTGATCAGTTCTAATGTCGTGGGACTGGTACTGGCATTCAACGGCATGGCTTACTGGAGTCTTGCCTGGCAGCAGGTTATCTTTATCCTCGTGCTGAATATAGGAAGATATTATTATACGGGATGGCGCCCGAACTTTCATATCGATTTCGGACCGGTGAGAAAGATGTTCGGATTCAGCGTGAAACTCCTGGTTACCAACATCATCAATACGGTGAGCAACAATGTGTTGACCTTTGTCTTCGGCAGGTTCTATCCGATTAATGATGTGGGTAACTATAGTCAGGCATACAACTGGGACACCAAGGCTAATTCGTTTGTTGCCAATACGGTGGGACAGATAGCTCAGCCCGTCTTGGCTTCTATCCAGGACGATAAGAACCGCGAGTTGCTGGTGTTCAGAAAGATGCTCCGTTTCACGGCATTCCTTTCTTTCCCTTTGATGTTTGGCTTGACCCTGATATCACGCGAATTCATTCTGATTACGATTCATGAGAAATGGATAGCCAGTGTGCCGCTGTTGCAGATTCTCTGCGTGAGCGGTGCCTTTATGCCTATTTACACGCTTTATCAGAACCTGGCTATCAGCAAGGGGCGTTCTGATGTGTATATGTGGTGCAACATCGGTCAGGTAGTGGGTTTGCTCGCCTTGGTATTGTTCTGTCATCAATATGGCATCCAGACCATGGTGATAGCCTATACCTTATTTATCATCGCCTGGCTTCTGGTCTGGCAGTGGATGATGAAGCGTGTTGCCGGATTGCGGTTTCTGGATGTGGCAAAGGATATATTGCCATTCATGCTCTGTGCGGCAGCCACGATGGTAGTTACCTATTTTATGACCCGCAGCCTGCAGAACATCTATCTCCTGCTGCTGGTTCGTCTGCTGGTTTCAGCCACCATCTACTTCTGTATCATGAAACTGCTGAAGGTGCAGATATTAGAAGAGTGTATAGCTTTCTGTAAGCGAGGTAGATAAGATTCACCCTCTTGACAGGTACCCCCTTTTTGATGAGCTTGATGATGAGTCGGATGAGGCAGCTCTTAGGCTTGTAGTCGAGCGCCTGATCCACCTTTTCGAAGGCTACATGAGCGTTTACTGCCCAGCGGTAGGCGTTGACGATGCCTATCTCTGTGGCTCTGAGATACTGATGTTCCGTATCGTTCTGCTCGAAAAAATCGATGAGTCGGCGGGTTGACTTGAAGTATGACAGGAGGTTCTTTTCAGAGATGTTGTGATTGTAGGAATTCTCGTTGTCGGTGCGGTAGTAATATACTGCATCATCAATGTTCACCTTTTTGCCATAGAACATAAACTGGGCATTCCAGAAAAGATCTTCTGCATAGTTGATGCCCTCTTCAAAGAATATCCTGTGCTCCATGATGAGCGAACGCTTATAGATTCTGCCCCACAGCCGGTTGGTGATGATGTTCTGACAGACAAGCAGTTTGAGCAGTTTCTCATCAGAAACATCAAAAGGTTTCTGGAGTATTCCTGCTTTCCCATCGCACCACTCCCGGTAGCCGCCATCAATCAGGTCGGCATGGCTACTATCTGCTTTTCCTGCCAACTTCTCAACTGCATCTTCCGGCAGCATATCGTCGCTATCGGCAAATAAAAGATAATCGCCTGTAGCCGCCATCAGTGCCGTCTGTCTTGCAGCTCCCACGCCCCGGTTTCTGTCGTGGTGGATGATGCGTACCTGTTGTGCTCTTTCAGGATATTCTTTCAGGAGCGCTTGCAGGATACCGATGCTTTTATCAGGGGTACAGTCATCTACAAAGATGTATTCGATAGACGCATACGACTGCTCGAACAGTGAACGGACGCACTGTTCGATATATTTTTCTACTCCATAGATAGGGGTTAAGATACTTATTTTCAGCATGATGGTTTTAATCTAAGATACTTTTTTATCTTGTCGGGTTCTCTTTTTTTATCTTGTGAGATACTGGAATATCAGCGTGCTGTTATAGAAGAACAGGAAGATGGTGATAACTGCGAGTGTTCCACGAAGATAAGGCAGATATTTCTCCTTACAGTTTCTGATGATATATCCGATACAAACTGGAATGATGAACGCCCAATGGGCAGCCATGATATAAACCTCGTTCAGTCCGAATCCCATGACCAGATGAATGAAGGCATCGCATGCCACCCATGAGGCTGTGAGCCAGAGAAAGGCCGATCTTCTTCCCATCCAAAAGCCCATACACAGCAGAATCACGATGATACCCTCTATGATATAAGGAACGGGTGTCTGGTATTTCACGAATATCGGGCGGTGGCTGTGGATATCTTCCAGCAGATGTTCTCTGTGCAGGATAAGCGATTCGCCAAAAACGTTTTCTACCAATGATTCTGAACGGGAGATAGACATATCTGCCCATGAAAGCATGCCTCGTTTCTGGATATTCTTGCCAGCGATGGCCTTATCGTGTTTTTGCTTCTGTTCCATCTTTGCCCTGAAAGTACTGTCTTTCGCAGCTTTCTGAGCCACGAGCCGTTCTCCTTCCAGGCGATTAGGAATAATGAATGCCTTATTCTGGTAGATGCCTGCTGCACCTATCAGGAGGGTAGGCAAGATGATGCCCAATGCCAGATATTTCGGGCGGAAGAGTTTTTTGCCATTGGTAAAGAGGGCGGCAAGGAAGGTCTTGGCGCCATTGCTCAGCGTGATGCCTGCCGTGAAGAAAAAGAGCAGGGCTGTTTGCCACCAAGGCATGCTGCGGTGTTCCTGCTGCTGTTTGCCTGCCAGATAAAGTGTCATCGACAGGAAGAAAAGCGACATGCCGAAATGGTCATCCACAAAGGTGACGAGCAGCACGTAGGCAAAGGAAAAAAGCATCGCTGTGAGCACATTGCTGTCTATAGCCTTCAGCTGCATCACCTCTCTGAAGATTCTTCTGAAGAAGAGGGTGGAGTAGGTGGAGAAGAATGTCATCATCACCGCCACGATGATAGTTGCCCAATTGCGGGAGGTGAGTTCTATCAGCCAGCCGTTCAGTAGCGAGAAAGGATAGAGGAAGAAAGGGAGCATGGGATGGCGATACTCCGTGTAATACACCTTCCACTTCGAGAGGGTAAGGTAGGTGTAGGGGTCGAAACCTGAAATCTGAAAGTTCTTGGTGAAGAGCGTCCAGAATCCTGCTTTCGGTTTGCCGAAATCATCAAAATGATAGGTTATCATCAGCACATTGAAGGCGATGATAACGATGAGTGTAATCAAGGCAAAGAGCCTTTCTTCTTTTTTAATTCTAAATATATTGTTCATTCTCTGATTATTTTTTTTGCTGGGCTGATGCATGCCGCATCTCCTTCTTAGCGCTGCAAAAGTAATTGTTTTTTCTGAATATTCAAAAAGAAAGGCTCTATTTTGTGTCTTTTTTCTGATAAAAACGGAGTTTTATTTTGTATTCTCTTTTATTTGGTGTATCTTTGTCGCAATGATGATGAAAAAGTCATCAGGACGGACAGTTGGATAATAAAGATAAATAATGACAATGAAACATGCTTTTTTGATAATGGCTCATGGCAGTTTACCGCTTCTGAGGGTATTGCTGTCGATGCTCGATGATGAGCGCAATGATATATTTCTGCATATCGACCGGAAGTCGGATATGCTGGATGGTGCTGAACCGCTGGTTCTTTCCAAGGCACGCCTCTTTGTGTTGGAACAGAGGGTGGATGTGCGTTGGGGAAATCTGAGCCAGATTAAGGCGGAGTATGTGCTTTTCGAGGAGGCTTTGAAGCATGGACCTTATGCCTACTACCATCTGCTGAGTGGTCAGGATTTACCTATCAAATCGCAGGATTACATCCATCAGTTCTTTGAGGAGCATCAGGGTAAAGAGTTTGTGGGCATCAATCATGGTGAGGAATTTGAATGGGATTGCCGCCGGAAGATGATGCGTTATTGGCTATTTACCAGTCTTACCCGCTCGAAGTATGGGGTTTTGAATGCCATTACCAGGCGACTGAATAAATATCTTTCGATGCTGCTCATGCCGTTCCTGCATCGCCAGAAGATGGATTTTGCCAAGGGTGCCAACTGGGTGAGCATCACGCAGGCATGCGTGGAGTACGTGGTGAGCCAGAAGCCGTTTGTATTGAAAAGATTCAATTATACCTTCTGCCCTGATGAGTTCTTCCTGCAGACCCTGGTATGGAATCAGCCCGATTTCCGGGCCGCCCTGTATTCTGAAGAAGATGAATATGAGGGCTGCATGCGACTTATCGACTGGAAACGGGGCAATCCATACGTCTGGACTTTGGCAGACAAAGAGGAGCTGGAACAAAGCAACCGCCTCTTTGCCCGTAAGTTTGATATGAAGCATGAGGATATCATCCGCTGGATCAAGGCTTCTTGCTAATATTTATCCTAGCATGTAGCCTACCAGCAGATATCCGTTGCTTATCCACAGATAGAGGGTGATGGCGAGCATCAATCCTCTGAAGGCCCATTTCAGGTTCTTTCCTTTTGCCTTGAGCGCCAGGAAGGCGATGGCGATAGGAAGGGCATACATATAGTGGGCAGTCATGATATATACCTCGTTGATACCGAAGCCCAAACCGATATGGAGGGCAGCATCCATCAGGAAGAATGTCAGGGTGAGCCAGAGAAACTTTGATTTTCTTCCGGCAAGGATGCCAAGTAAGAAAAGCACAACGATGCATGCCTCTACCACATAATTGACCGCAGACTGGTATTTCACGATAACCGGACGGTTGCGCAATACATCGCCCAGAAGGTTCTGCTGGTGCAGCATGATGCTTTCACCGAAGAAATTCTCGACCAGAGTTTGCGAGCGGGAGGTCGTCTTGTCGGTCCAGTTCATGAATTCGCCCTTGGCGATAGGCTTGCCCGTGTTCTTGTTCCATATCTGTTTATGGTCACGAACATATTTGGCATGCGCTTTATCCTTGATGATTTTCTTGACGGCAGCTTCTACCTTTGCCGAGTCTTTCACGCCAGTGCTGTCGCGGTATTGCTGGTAAATCTTGGCTGTGGCTTCCTTGTTCTTCTTCATCTTAGCCTCGTGTCTTGCCATCTCCTTAGGCCATACGAAGGTGCGGTATTCCCATCTTGCAAAGCCCCACATGAGGGCTGCTGGAAGGATGACTCCTATCAGGAAGTATTTGATACTGAAGAACTTTCTGCCATTGGTGAAAAGGGCGGCAAGATAGGTCTTCAGACCATTGTTGAGCGATACGCCCGCTGTAAATACAAAGAGCAGGATAGTCTGCCAGATGGTAAGCTGTCTGCCTTTCTTCATGCATACGCCTGTGATATACAGGGTACAGAGGAGTATGATCATCGACATGATGAAATGGTCGGGTACCATCGCTGAAACCATCACATAGGCGAAAGAGAAATAGAAGGCAGAGAGCAGGTTGGCATCAAAGCGCTCTGTACCAATCACTTCTCTGAATATACGATAAAGGAAAATGAAGGAATAGAAGGCGCAGAACACCAGGATAGCTCCCACGACAAACTGAACGCAGTTGATGCCGGTAAGCATCATCAATCCTTGATTTATCTGATTCGGGATATACATGAAGAACGCCAGCAGCGGGTGGCGGTATACGTTATATTCTGTGTCCCAGTGAGATACGATGCTATAGGTAAGCGGGTCAAAACCTGCCACATGGAAGGTCTTGACAAAGAGTTTGTGATAATTATCTGTAATCTGCGAGAACTGGCTGTGGTATTTGATGACAGTCAGGGCATTGAGGGCACATGCTATGATGAGTGCGACGAGTGCTGAAACTCTTTCCTCTTTCTTGATTTTAAAAATATCGAATATCTTTTTCATATCTTTCTTTATCGTGTTTTAGGAATCCCCTTATTTCTTCAGGAAGAACCTTACCAGGAGGAAGTTTACCGGGATGCAGATGCAGAGGGTGGGTATCATAGCCAGCTGTTTGGCTAGACCCAAGCCTACGAAGAGGTTGAGGCAGAGGGTCTGCATCGAGTAGTTGACGATGTGGGAGAGGGTGAATCCTGCTCCGCGCTTGGCATTCGCCTTTACCTTAAATGTATAGCGGGTACTGGCGATGAAATTGAAGATGAAACTCACGATGTAGGCGATGGTGTTGGCTGTAGTAGCCAGACTGTGGTCGCCCATGTTGGGGATGAAATGGGCCAGCGCCGGCATCATTGCCAGGTAGATGACATATTGCAGTACCGTAGCCAGTCCGCCTACGATTCCGAATCTGATGACTTCGCCCAGCTTCTCTCGCTTGGCATCATCCATATTATTTATCTTGTTCTTGATATTCATGTTGCAAAAGTACTTCAAAATCTCCAAATTACCAAATATATCGTGGTATTATTTATCTCAGCATCTTTCCTTTTCCGAAGAGATAAGCCAAATGGGTCTTCTCCATCATCTTGGCGATGCCGATGCTTCCGGCAATGGCGATGAAAATGGTAACGAGGGCAAAACAGATTTCGCTCCTGTCCCAACTAAAGAGGGGATGATAAAACTTGGCTGCCATCGTAAATATGGGGTGGAAGAGGTAGATGGGCAGCGTGTTGCGGCCTATATATAATAAGGTGTCTTCTGTCTTTCGAACGCTGGCATTATCCTGTAGGCGTTTGATGAGGCTGTGTATCCACATCAGGGATGAAATGCAGCACCAGCAGGAGAAGACGATGGCGAGCGTGCCCCAGTCGTACCATTCTTCCAAGCCCAGCAAGTTGATCCAGAGCAGCAGGGCTACCGGTGAAGGACGGAAAATTCTGTCAAAGCCGATATGGCATTGTCTGAGTACCGCTCCGATGAAATAATAGGTGGCGGCACTGGGCGAAAGAGCGGGTGTCTTGGACAGGAGCAGGAGTAGGGTGGCGAAGATAAAGAGGCTTGTGGTGGTGCTCATCGTCGTTTTTCCCTGTCTGAGGGTTCCCCAGGTTGCTCCCTTGAAACTGACGTAATAGAGAATGCCGCAGATAATCATGGTCTGGATGAACCAATAGGGACCGATGGACGTAACGAATATCTTCTCACAAATCTGAGAGAGTGACAGTTCCGTGATGCCATCTCTCACCGGCATGAAATAGGAGAGGACAGAGAAACCGGTTACCATGATGACGTAAGGCAAAGCGAGACACATCAGGTATCTTCCCATCTCCTTTGGGTTTTTCTCAATATTCACGAGATAGCCAGTAATGATGAGGAAGGTAGGCATCATGAACGAGAGAATGCCTGCCTTGAGATGGGGGTATGCGTTGCCAACACTCACGATATGAATCAATATCATGAGAATAATGAGTATGGCTCTTATCCAGTCGATGTCTGTATTCCTTTGTTTCATAATGAATATATTCAAAATCTTTACTTGTTGATGTTACAATTGGGGGCAAATATACATAAAATATTCTTTTCCTCAAAATCTTTTTGCCTAAAATTCCCCCAGATTCTCAAAATCTTGCCTGTGTAAGTCTTAAAGAACTGTACGGCACGGGCTGAAAGTTCAAAAGCTCTTAGCCCAGGGGGATAATAGCAATCTACAAGGCATTCTATAGCCAAATCGAAGGAGAATTGCTCGATTTGGCTATAGTATAACCTATTCTTTAGCCAAATCGAGTTAAAATTTATCGATTTGGCTATAGAATCCTTGTTTTTCTCGGATAATTATCTTATATTTGCACCATCATTAAAGTTAGATTTAAAAGGTATGGAGCAAATTATCGGACGAAAGAAAGAAATCGAGCTGTTGACAGAATATTATCATTCTGGCAAAGCTGAGTTTGTGGCTGTATATGGCAGGCGTCGTATCGGCAAGACTTATCTTGTGAGAAATCTCTTCCGTGATAAGTTTGCCTTTGATATGTCTGGGTCTATAGAGGCACCAGCAGAGGCGCAACTCTCTAATTTCGGGTTTGCGCTGAGGGAATATGGAGATTCCAAACAGCCTATTCCTACGAATTGGACAGAGGCTTTTGAGGCATTGAAACAGTTGTTAAAGGCAAAAATGAAAGGAGAACGACTCGTTGTTTTTATCGATGAACTACCATGCTTGGATACGCCGAAATCTGGTTTCCAACAGGCTTTTGAGCACTTTTGGAACGGATGGGCAGCTTACCAAAGTGAAATCATGCTTATCGTTTGTGGCAGTGCCACGTCGTGGATGATAGCCAATCTGATAGATAGTCATGGTGGGCTTCATAATAGGATAACGCACGAGATGTATCTTGCTCCTTTTACTCTTCGTGAGACGGAACTGATGCTGCAAGCTTATGGATTCTCATGGACTCGCATTTCTATCCTTCAGATATATAGCATCCTTGGTGGGGTGCCTTATTATCTCAGTTTGTTGGATAAAAAGCAAGGTGTGGAAGGGAATGTCGACAGATTGTTTTTCTCATCCCACGCTGAACTGAAGCGAGAATATGGAAGACTATATTCGTCTTTGTTTAGAAATTCTGAGTCCTATATGCGTGTCATAGAGGCACTTGCCTCATGCAGACAAGGTATGACCCGAAAGGAAATCATGGAGAAATTGAAGCTGAAATCGGGTGGAACTTTGACAAAGGTTCTTAGTGAATTGATAAATTGCGATTTCGTAAGAGGATATAATACCAGGGATAAGAAGATAAAGCAGAAAGATCAAATCTTTCAGCTCACCGACCTCTATACATTATTTTATATGACGTTTTGCCATCCTGGTACGACGGACACGGGATATTGGACTCACTTGATGGGCAAACCTCGTCAAAATACTTGGTATGGCTTGGCTTTTGAGCGAGTTTGCATGTTGCATATTCCTCAAATCAAGCATTTCTTGGGGATAGACCAAATCCATACCGAGTATTATTCTTGGCGAAGTAAGGTTTCAAAGCCAGCTGCGCAAATCGACTTACTGATAGAACGTGCCGATAATCTCGTGAATCTATGTGAAATCAAGTATTCGCAGATGCCTTACACGATCACTAAGGAGGAGGATATGCGCATTCGTAATCGTATGGCTGATTTCGTGGCAGAAACAGGGATAAAAAGTGGCATTATCCCAACGATGATTACTACTTTTGGCGTGCGCCTTACACAGTATGCAGCCTTGGCTCAAGTACAAATTACAATGGACGACCTGTTCACTTGATTTTGGGCTAATAACCACGTTTTATCTAAAAGGCTTGTAATGACCTTTATCGGCATAGGCGAGCATCTCCTTGTCGCCTCGGCTGTCGCCAAATGCTTCTATCTCGTATTGGGAGCGGTCGAAAGATAATGAGGGGGTACCGTAGGCATTGGCGGTTGTGGTGGTCAGTGCCTCGCAGATGCGATGCACCTTTTCCTCGCCATAGCAGTTGTTGCTCTTGAACTTGCCGGTAAGTCTGCCGTCAATCACTTCTATCTGGGTGCCTAAAACCCTGACTCCATCTAGGCCGCGAACTTTAAAGAACGGGCGGACCCAATTGTCGATGCTGGCACTCACGATGAAAACCTGAGCACCTGCAACCAGGGCTTCGTGTACCAGCGTAACACCTTTGGGGCGCAACAGATGCTGGTATTCTTCGGCAAAATCGCGGCAGAGCGCATCAAACTTCTCGATACGCATGCCGGCAAAAAGATGGGCAAAGATGAGTTGCTTCGCCTTCCAGTTGGGAAAGAGATGCAGCTTCATCAGTACCAGGAGCGGACTGTACATCAGGAAAACCATCAGAAAACGACCGGTACCCTTGGCATATCTGATGAATTCCAGTAGGGTATCGCTTGTTGTCAGCGTTCCGTCGAAATCGAAACAATATAATTTTTTCTTCATTTTCTTATACGATATAAATAAGGAACAGGAAGGAGAGCAACCAGGCGAGCACGATAAACTGGGTGATGCGGTCGCGCAGGATAATCTTCGTAGGGTCACCACTCTTCTGGTCTACCACGGCTATCTGGATGTATCTCAGCAAACCGACCAGCACAAAGACACTCGTAAGATAGAGATTCTCGGTATGGAAATTTTCGATAACCTCCGGACTCACCGTATACATGATGTAACATACCAGGGTTACGGAAGCCGTAATCGTGATAGCCTGGTTGATGAAAGTGAGGTTGTAGCGGATGGTATTCTTGCGGGGAGCCTCGCCCGTCTTCTCCATGCGCAGCACATCATCGCGGCGCTTGGCAAAACTCATAAAGAGGGTGATGAGGAAGGTCATCAGCACAATCCACTTACTGAGTACGATGCCCGTTGCTACACCACCTGCCAGCAGACGGAGTACGAAACCGAAAGCCACGATACACACATCGATGATGGCATATTGCTTGAATTTGGCACAGTAGCCAAGATTCAGAAGCCAATAGAAGATGATGATTCCCATCGTCTCCCATGATTCGAGCAGGCTGCATACACCCATAGAGAGGGCAAACATCAGGAACATCAGTCCGTATGCCTGCTTGATGCTGACCGCTCCCGATGCTATCGGACGATGACACTTGACCGGGTGGCGGCGGTCGGCCTCCACATCATAGATATCGTTGAAACAATAGATGCTCGATGCGGCAAAACTGTAGGCGAAGAAAGTAATCAGACCCGCCAGCAGAGCATCTGTATGCAACAGGGCGCCGCCAAAGAACAGCGGTAAGAAGATAAAGCCATTCTTGATCCATTGCTTCGGGCGAACCAGTCGCAGCAGCGCAGCAAACCCTTTACTGTCTTCCAATTTATTCTCGTTCATAAAACTCCTATTTTTCTTAATAAATAAACTCCTTTTTACTTGATAAACTTAGCTAACTCTTTAGAAATCCATCCGGCTATCTTGCTCAGAATCCATGCTGCAGGCAGGGTGATGCCTATGCAGATGAAGAAGGTAGGCCAATAGCCCAAGTGATGCGGTTCTAGGTATTTCAGCACGAAGTGGATATGGAGCAGATAACACTCCAGGCTCAGCGCTCCCACAAACATGAACCCCTTGTTAAACCAACTCGGGGTGCGGCGGAAGATGCGGTTCAGTAGCAGGATGCTGGTGATGGTGAGTGGGATATAGAGCATGCGTTCCAGGAAGAGCGGAAACATGCCGTGCTTCTCCTGTTCCAGGAAGATGCTCGCCAGCAGCGTCATCAGGAACATGAGCCATATCATCCATATCGAAGCGCCGTCGAGCGTCTGTTTCTGTCTAACCATCTCACCCATGTTGATGCCGATGAAGAAGATAGGCACGCGGCTCCAGAAAATCTCCAGGTGTCCTACAGCCTGATGTATCGGGGTAACATATTGTACCAGGATGCACCACATAATCATCACCACCGGCAGCCAGCGGTAGATAGGATGGCGCTTGATGAGTTCCATGTAGGCAGGGGCAAAGAGATAGAGCATCATCGTAGCCGGGATGTACCAGAAGTTGAGCTCATCATGCAGCCAGAACCCCCAGTTGATGGTTATCTCGCCAAAGAGATAGATCCAGTTCCAGGTGCTTCCGCCCTGGAAAGCCGGGATATAGAAGAGGCAGGCTATGATGAGCCAGGTAGGGTAGATGCGCAGATAACGGCGGATGAAGAAATGCTTGGCAGAAGGATTCTTCATCCACGAGAACCAGAGACCTATTCCGCTGAGAAAGAGGAACATGTCTACACCGACATTGCCCATTCTGCGAAGCCCGAAAAAGGCATCTTCTCTAGGCAATGCCACATGAAAGAGGATGATGAACAGCATGGCTGCTCCCATCAACTCGCCGCGAAACCGGCTGATATTCGCCAGTTCTATATCTTTTATCTTCATGATTTTCTTTTAATATTTCGGGTTTGGAATCTTCTTCATCAGTTGGGTGAAGAGCCAAGCCAGGCAGATGCTCGATATGATGTAGAGGAGCAGACCGGCATAGATGTCGCCCTGACGACTGATAGGGATGAATATCTTGCGGGTGATAGGGTGGCATACGAAGAGGGCGGCGGAGATGCTGCCCATCCACTCTAATACCTTATAAATACCTGATAGCCAGCTGATGTTCTGGAGCAGGTCGGCTACCAATACGCTCAGCAGACAGAAGAAGAAAGGCACGAAGGTCCAGCCTACCATGCTGCCGCTCAAACTGTAAATCAGCGAGATGCAGAAGATGCAGCCAAAGAAGTTGGTGATAGGCGAATGGAACGTCATGAGTATCTTTTCGCCATATCTGGCATAGAGTATGCCCAAACCGAATGGCAGCATGCCGCCCATAAAGTTGTAGCGGTAGCGGTTCATCACTTCACTCTCAGGATTGTCAAAGCCCAGGAGGAGCTGGATGACGATGCAGATGGCCATCAATCCTACGGTCCATCCCCAATGGCGGCGATAGAGCAGCAGACGATAGACGATGTAGAGTTGCAGCATCAGACCGAAGAACCAGTACGGACCCGGCCAGATGATGTTATCCGGATTTGGCAATACATTATTGAACATGCCCAGCATCGCAACGATGTCGAGCGCTGCATAGTGGTGAGAGCCAGGCGTGATAAGGTCGAGCATCGTGAATGCCACGAAACCTACTATCATCATCTTGAAGAGCTTCAGATAGTGATAGCGGATAAAGTGGAGCGGTTCGCGCCAGTTGATGCTTCCTGTAAGTTTCTTGCCCGAGATGCTGTACATTCTGGTCTGCTGTTCGGTAGAGAGATGAGGTTTAGCCTCGTATTTCATCACCAGTCCGTAAGCACTCAGGAAGAGAAATACGGGCACACCATAATGGCCGAAGAACGAGAGCAGGTGTACAGGCAGGTTGAGGTCCATGCTGACCATTACCTGGTTCAGCCAGTCAACATTGTGCTGGAAGTATTGATACTCGTTCTCCTTGACAATAGGTCCCAGCCAATGGCAGTAGTTATGCAAGAAGATGCCGATGATGGCGAGTCCTCTCAGGGCATTGCATGCCGGGCGTGATAGAATAGCACTATTCATAATCAGTTTCTCCTTTCTTTCTTTTTTACCTTTTTACTTTCTTCCTTTTTTATCTTTTCCAGATGCGCATCACGAAGTTTGTCGTAATCGGCAGAATTTTTGAGGATACGTGGTCGCATCTCGTCGTATTTCGGGCTCAGGATGTTATATTCCTCCTTATAGGTAGGTGTCTCAATGCCAGCCAGATACAGCAGGAGATGAGGCAGGGCATCGGTCATGAAACGCTTGTCCTTAGCCTTGCGTATCTGACGGTAAATGTCGCGGTGGTTCCTGATATATTTTGGCGAACAGTAAATCCAGAACGGAATTTCAAACTCATAGTGAGCTAGCGGCCAGTCGATTTCTGCAGAGTGGTTACGGCAGATGAAGCCACGGTTCTCTTCGTAGCATTCCTCGCCATGGTCGGGCACGTAGATGACGATGGCATCCTGCTTCTGGAAACGCTTCACAATCTGGGCTACGATAGAGTCGTTGTAGAGGGTGGCGTTATCGTAATGACTCAGCATCTTGCGCTGGGCGTTGGTCAGTTCTGGGCGCTTGTCTTCATAACTGCTTGCCCAGAACCGGGCTTGCTTTGTGCGGTAGCGCTGCTTATAGTTTACATGCTGGCCCATCAGGTGGAAGATGGTGAGGTTGTGCTCCTTCTGGAAGTTCTTCAGACTGTCATCATAATCCTTCAGCAGTCCGTCGTCCAGGTCGTGAAGCTGGGTGTTGCGATGGTCAAACTGAAGTTTGCTCAGTTCCGGGTTGTTCAGGAAGAAACCGCCGCTGAAGTCGTAAACCGCCTCCTTTGCCTGTGGCAGGAATTCGTTGGTGATGAAGGTTACGTTATAGCCTGCCTTTCGGAACACTTCAGGGAAGAGCGGATAGTCGCACCATTCGCCTTTCTCGCCTACCACATGGGTAGAGAGCATGTTCTTGAAAACGAAACTGGTCAGGTTCCAGCAGGTTACCACATCGGTAAACTTGGTGAGCTTGCGCGATTTCTCCAAGGCTACCTGCTGTGGAGTAGTATCCATAAAATAACCGTACTGCTGGGAATGATGGCGGCCGAAGCTTTCGCCGATAATCAGCACGATGTTTGGCGAGCGGTAGCTGCAGCTGTCAACCTTCACTTCGTGGGCAGCATGAATGAGTTGGGTAATCTGATGTGCTGCCAGCTGGTTGGCATAGATACTGAATTGGAGTCGGTAGACAGGCAGATAGAGTACAGCATGATCTTTTTCTGTCAGGATATGCTCTACTTCGCCTATCGTTCTACCGTTCATGAGTTTATGGTAAGCCATCTTGTTGTGCCAGGAGGTGCAGCATCCTATGATGAAGATGATGAGGCATAGGATTCCGAAGCTGGCAGGCATGGCTGCAGTCATGCGGGGGATAGCCATCAGCCGTTTCTTGACAGAAGCCAACTCCAGAACGGTAATGATGAAAACGTATAGCTTGATGAGTTGCTTGCGGAAGATGGCGATGAGAATCTGGATGAGAGCCAGAAGCAGGATCCAGCCCACACTACTGAAGAGAACCTCGGCAGAGATGAGGGCTGAGAGGAAACTGCTAGCCTCCGAACTGTTGGTCTCGCCCACCAGCATCAGCATAGAAGGGTTGAGCGTAGAGCCGAAATTCACATAGCAATAGGTGTCGGCGGCAGCTGTACTATATAATATAAGGTATAGTACGGCACGCAGACCCCAGCGCACCTTCTTGGGGAAGATGGCGACAACGGCACACACCACATAGAGGTCGACAAAGAGTTCCAGGAACAGGTTGTCGTATAAAGTCCCCTTGGCAGGTGTAGTCACGATAGAACTGATCATGCCCAGCAGGTACATGAACACAAAGAAGTTGGCATTTCTGCGAATCGGCGCAGAAGCCACGTTCAGACACTTCTTAATGATTTCTTTCCAACTCATTTTTTGCTGTTTGTTGTTTAAATATGATTTTAAGCGTTTTCGGAGAGAGGGATGCTTAGAGCTGCCTGTAGTTTCTGACAGCCAGTTGTTCGATGCATTCCGGCACCATTCCCCTGATGCTTTCCTCCTCTTTGATACGCTTTCTGATTTCCGTGCTGCTGATGTTGAGCAGTGGAGTTTCTACGATGGTAACGCCTTCAGGCACATTGCCTATGCTGGCTCCCTGGCGCGGATAAACCACGATGGGATAGTGGGCTAGGATGTCGTCGTGGTGGTACCACTTGTCGAAAGCAGCCCAGTTGTCGCCACCAATCAGCAGGGTGAACTCGTTTTCCGGGTAATCCTTGCTGATGGCTTGCAGCGTGTGCCAGGTATAAGATGGCTTAGGCAGGCGGAACTCGTAGTCGCATGCCTTCAGTTGTGGCTCGTGCTCCAGCGCTTTTTCTACCATTTCCAGGCGCAGCTGGTCGTCGAGCAAGTCGGTAGCGGTCTTCTTGAATGGGTTCATGGGCGAAACCATGAACCACACCTCGTCCAGGCAGGCCTTCTCGCAAAGGCTTTTCGCCAATGCGATATGGCCCGTATGAATGGGGTTGAAGCTACCGCCAAAGATTCCTACCTTCTTCATTTCTTACTCTGCGTCTAGGAAGGTCTTGACGAGCTGATAAACCTCCTGCTGAGCCTTCTCCAGGTCATCGTTTACGACCACGTGGTCAAACTGAGGGGCGAAGGTCAGCTCATAGCTTGCCTTGGCAAGGCGCTGCTCAATCACCTCAGGCGCATCAGTATTGCGGCCAACCAGACGGCGGCGCAATTCCTCTACCGAAGGTGGCTGGACAAAGATGCTCAAGGCACGCTCGCCATAAAACTTCTTGATGTTTACACCACCCTTCACGTCAACATCGAAAATCACCGACTCGCCCTTGGCAAGCTGGTTTTCTACCTGTGACTTCAGGGTGCCGTAGAATCTGTCCTGATAAACCTCCTCGTACTCCAGGAACTCGTCAGCCTCAATCTTAGCCTTGAATTCCTCTGGAGAGAGGAAGAAATACTCTACACCATTCTGTTCTGTACCGCGCGGAGCACGAGAGGTGCAGCTGATAGAGAAAGCCAGCTTCAATTCCGGGTGCTCTTTCATCAGCCAGTTTACGATGGTGCTCTTACCGCTGCCCGATGGGGCGCTGAAAATTAACAATCCGTTCTTCATTTTTTATTCTTCTTTTCTTTATTTGCTGTTTGATAGGGGGCTTTTTGGACAGGCGATGGAATCGCCTGGAACGGGGGCGAGGCTTTCAAAAACGCCACTTGAGGGGGCTTTTGAGGCGGCTCTTGAGGGAGAGAGGAGGTGCCTGTCTCTTGTTTAGAGGGCATTCAGCACCTGCTCCTTGATCTGCTCCAGTTCGTCCTTCATCTTCACCACGATGTTCTGCATTTCAGCCTGGTTGCTCTTAGAGCCGGTGGTATTGATTTCGCGTCCCATTTCCTGTGCGATGAAACCGAGTTTCTTTCCTACACCATGACCTTCCTCATTCATGGTCTCGCGGAAATACTTCAGGTGGTTGGCAAGGCGCTGCTTCTCCTCGCTGATGTCGAGCTTCTCGATGTAGTAGATGAGTTCCTGCTCCAGGCGGTTCTTGTCGTAATCCACATTCGGAATCTGCTGCAGACCGTTAACGATGTTCTGTCTGATCTTCTCCACGCGAGCCTTCTCGTATGGCTCGATGCTAGCCAGGAGAGTCTGGATGTTATCCACCTTCTCAGTAAATTTCTTCTGAAGAGCGGCTCCTTCCTGCTTGCGGAAGGCTACGAGATGGTTCACAGCCTCGCAAATTGCATTTTTTGCCACTTCCCACTCCTCATCGCTCAATTCTTCCACATCCGTCTTCGTTGTTACATCAGGAAGACGCAACAGAGTGCTGTACCAGTCGGTTGGCTCAGGAATGCCTGTTTCAGCCGAAATCTTCTTAATTTGCTGGTAATAATTCTGTACAAGCGCCGCGTTGATAGGAGTGGCATCTGTAGTAGCATCCTTATCAATCCAGATGGCGAAGTCAACCTTGCCTCTTTCTAGATTTTTAGAGATATACTGACGGATTTCCATCTCCTTCTCTCTATAGAGCGGAGCAATACGAGTAGAGAGGTCAAGCGTCTTGCTATTTAATGACTTTATCTCTACATTAATCTTCTTTGTTTTAAAGGCCGCGGTAGCTTTTCCGAAGCCTGTCATTGACTGTATCATATAATCTTTCGCGTTAAATTTCTGCAAAAGTACAAAAAAAAGCGAGAAAATGAGTATATTTGCACCTTATTTAAGAATATATTTTTTAATTATGTCGTGTATTTTGAATATTGAGACGAGTACGGACGTGTGCTCAGTGGCAATTAGTGATAGTGGACAGGTGATTTTCAACCAGGAAGATCACACAGGTCCGAACCATGCTGTTAAGTTGGGTGTGTTTGTGGATGAGGCTCTTGATTTCCTCGATTCTCATGGTCTTCCGCTGGAGGCTGTGGCGGTAAGTTGTGGTCCGGGTTCTTATACCGGATTGCGTATCGGTGTGAGTATGGCGAAGGGCATCTGTTATGGTCGCGGTGTGAAACTCATCGCTGTTCCAACACTCGAACTGATGGCAGTGCCTGTATTGCTTGGCGAACATCCTGAGGAGGAAGACGCTCTCATCGTACCTATGCTCGACGCCCGCCGCATGGAGGTATATGCCGAAGTGCTCGACCGCGCCCTGAAGGTGGTTCGCCCTATTCAGGCTGATATTGTGGATGCTGATACCTACAAGGAATATCTGGACCAGCATCATGTGTACTTCTTCGGAAATGGCGCTGCCAAGTGTATGGAGACCATCAACCATCCGAATGCTCACCTCGTAGAGGGCATTGAGCCTTTGGCTAAGAATATGGCTCCGCTGGCAGAGAAGCGTTTTGTAGAGGGCAAGTTCGAAGATGTGGCATATTTCGTGCCTTTCTATCTCAAGGATTTCGTGGCTAAGATGCCAAAGAAACTGCTCTAGAATTATTGATTATATAAAATGTTGTAAGAATGAATATAGAAGGATTAGACTATAATACCCAGAGAGCTAAGCTCATTCTGCCTGAGTATGGCCGTGAGATTCAGCAGATGGTAGACCATTGTCTGACGCTTACCGACCGTGAAGAGCGCCAGCGCTGTGCAGAGACCATTATTGCAGTCATGGACCGTATGTTCCCTGAGAACAGAGGGGTAGAGGACCATGAGCAGAAACTCTGGGACCAGCTTGCCATCATGAGCAATTTCCAGCTCGACATCGATTTCCCTTATGATGTATCGGATGCTGTGAAGATAGCAACCAAGCCGGAGCCTTTGCCATATCCTATGCAGCACATCCCGGTGCGCCATTATGGAGCTATGCTCTTCGAGATTTTCGAAAAGCTGAAGACGATGGAACCAAGTGAGGAGCGCGATAAACTCGTGGAGCTTACTGCCAACCAGATGCATCGCGACCTGGTAACCTGGAGCCATGGCTCCAGTGATGTAGCCAAGGTAGCTTCCGATCTGGCACGTTTTACCGATGGCAACATCCAGCTCGATCTCGATACCTTCGTTTTCGAGAAGATTGAGGCACAGCCTAAGAATGTAAATAATAATAAGAAGAAAAAGTAATCCACATTATTATATATAGTAGACAAGCTTATGGAGTCTTTCATTATAGAGGGCGGTCATCCGCTCAAAGGTACTATCACACCTCAGGGCGCCAAGAATGAGGCCCTGCAGGTTATCTGTACCACAATCCTTACCGACGAGCCTGTGCGCATCACCAACGTGCCGGACATCCTGGATGTGAACAACCTGATTAAGTTGCTCCAGGAGATAGGTGTCAAGGTAACCAAGCACAGTCGTCACGACTATACATTCCAAAGTGATGAGTTGAAACTCGATTATCTCGACAGTCTGGAGTTTGTGAAGAAATGTTCTTCTCTTCGTGGTAGTGTGCTCATGATAGGTCCGCTGCTCGGTAGATGTGGCAAGGCTACCATAGCTCAGCCGGGTGGCGATAAGATAGGTCGTCGCCGTCTGGATACCCACTTCCTGGGCTTCAAGTATCTGGGCGCCAACTTCGTTCACGATGATGAGCGTAATGTTTACCAGATACAGGCTAAGAAGCTGAAGGGCTGCTATATGTTGCTCGATGAGGCTTCGGTTACCGGTACCGCCAATATCATCATGGCATCAGTATTGGCAAAGGGCACTACCACCATTTATAATGCAGCTTGCGAACCATATATCCAGCAGCTCTGCCATCTGCTCAATGCGATGGGTGCTCAGATCAGTGGCATCGCCAGCAACCTGCTCACCATCGTGGGTGTTGATAAACTGCATGGTGCCGAGCATCGCATCTTGCCTGATATGATTGAGGTTGGTTCGTTCATCGGCATGGCGGCAATGTGTGGCGAAGGTGTGCGCATCAAGAATGTGTCTGTCAAGGATTTGGGCATTATTCCTGATGCATTCCGCCGCCTGGGAGTGAAGATAAAGATAGAGGACGATGACCTTGTGATTCCAGAACAGAAACATTATGTCATCGATTCGTTTATTGACGGCACCATCATGACGCTTGCTGATGCCCCTTGGCCAGGACTCACTCCTGACCTTCTTTCCGTGCTCCTCGTAGTGGCTACCCAGGCTCGTGGCAGCGTCCTCTTCCATCAGAAGATGTTCGAGAGCCGCCTCTTCTTCGTGGATAAACTGATTGATATGGGTGCGCAGATTATTCTCTGTGATCCTCACCGTGCTGTGGTGGTTGGTCATGACCATAAGATCAAACTGCGTGCTGGCAGAATGACCAGTCCTGATATCCGTGCCGGTATTGCCCTGCTGATTGCTGCCATGAGTGCCAACGGTACCAGCCGCATTGCCAATATCGCCCAGATAGACCGTGGTTATGAGGATATCGAGCATCGCCTTAATGCGCTGGGTGCCAAGATTACCCGTGTCAGTGATTAATCAATATTAAATGTTAAATGTTGAATGTTGAATGATTAGACGTGACGAAGTATATAAGATAGGCAAGTTGGGAAAACCTCATGGCGTGAAGGGCGAGATTACTTTCGCCATTACAGATGATGTTTTCGACCGTGTAGATGCCGAGTACCTGGTACTCGACATCGATGGCATCCTCGTGCCTTTCTATTTAGAGGAATATCGTTTTAAGAACGATGAGAATGTGCTCGTGAAGTTTGAGGATATCGATACCCAGGAGCAGGCACGCAACTATACCGGTTGCGAGGTTTTCTTCCCACGTCATCTCTCTGACAGTGATGAAGAGAACATGAGCTGGGCAGAAATCATCGGTTTCCATCTGGTAGATGCTGTAAGCGGCAAGGTGGTAGGTACCATAGAACATGTAGACGATTCTACCCTCAACCTTCTTTTCGAGGTAACAACCGATGCAGGTGATGAAATCCTCATCCCTGCCAGCAACGACCTCATTGAAGAGGTGAGTGCTGAAAAGAAAGAAATCAGAATGGCGATTCCGGAAGGATTGCTCGACTTATAAAGTGAAGAAATATGAAGAAACAACAGATATGTATTCTCGGTTCTACGGGAAGTATCGGTACACAGGCGCTTGATGTCATTGAGCAGCACAGTGACCTTTACGAGGTGTATTGCCTCACCGCAAACAATCGAGTGCAGGAACTTGCCGAGCAGGCTCGCAAGTTCCATCCGGCTGCTGTGGTCATAGCCAATGAGGCTCGCTACGAGGAGCTGAAGGATATGCTCAGTGATGAGCCTGATATCAAGGTTTATGCCGGTGCTCAGGCGCTTTGCGATATTGTACAGGCTGAGCCTATCGATATGGTGCTGGCTTCCATGGTAGGCTTCTCGGGCCTGGAACCAACCATCCATGCCATCAAGGCGCGTAAGAAGATATGTCTTGCCAACAAGGAAACGCTGGTGGTAGCGGGTGAGCTGATCTGCAATCTTGCACAGGAATATCATGTGCCTATCCTCCCTGTTGACAGCGAGCATAGTGCCATCTTCCAGAGTCTGGTGGGTGAGGGCGACAATGAGGTAGAGAAGATTCTCCTGACCTGTTCGGGCGGTCCTTTCCGCAATTATACTCACGAGCAGTTGGAGAAGGTGACTGCTGCCGACGCCCTCAAGCATCCTACCTGGGATATGGGTGCCAAGATAACCATCGATTCGGCTTCGCTCATGAACAAGGGCTTCGAGGTGACAGAAGCTAAATGGCTCTTTGGGGTTCCGGCTGACAAGATAGAGGTGCTTATCCATCCGCAGAGCGTTGTGCATAGTGCCGTTCAGTTTGTTGATGGTGCTGTCAAGGCTCAGTTGGGTGTGCCAGATATGCGTCTGCCTATCCAGTATGCCTTCTCTTTCCCTCAGCGTCTGCATCTGAATGGCGATCGCCTCGACCTCTTCAAGACGCAGGATTTGCAGTTCTTCAAGCCTGACTATCAGAAGTTCAAGTGCCTGCAACTGGCTTTCGATGCCATCAGAAAGGGTGGTAATATGTCATGTATCGTGAATGCAGCCAACGAGATAGTGAATGCCGGCTTCCGCAAAGGTGAGTGTGGCTTCCTTCAGATGGCTGATATCATCGAAGAGACGATGGCGAAGGCTACTTTCGATAGTAATCCCGACCTCGATGTCTATCTGCAGACCGATGCTGAGGCTCGCCGCATAGCTACAGAGCTGATGCTCAAGTAATAGTTAATAGTTTATAGTTAATAATTAAAATGAACGTAGGATATAGGGCTCATCATAAAGTTCAAAGTTCCAAGTTCAAAGTTTAATGTAAATAAATGGAAGTATTTTTGATCAAAGCGTTGCAGCTGATGCTGTCGCTTTCCATCTTAGTGTTGCTCCATGAGGGCGGACACTTCTTCTTCTCCAAACTCTTTGGTGTAAGAGTGGAGAAGTTCTATCTGTTCTTCGACCCTTGGTTCCATCTCTTCGAGTTCAAGCCAAAGAATTCGGATACTACCTATGGTTTGGGATGGTTGCCGCTCGGAGGATATTGTAAGATTTCGGGTATGATAGATGAAAGTTTCGATACCGAACAGATGAAACAGCCGGAACAGCCATACGAGTTTCGCAGCAAACCGGCATGGCAGCGCCTGCTCATCATGATAGGTGGCGTGCTGGTCAACTTCGTGCTGGCTCTCTTCATCTATTCCATGATTCTGTTCCATTGGGGCGACAATTATGTGGCTACCCGCGATATGAGTTATGGTATGAAGTTCAATACCGAGGCAAAGGCATTGGGCTTCCAGGATAAGGATATTCTGGTAAGCACCGATCTGGGTGAGTTCAAGACCTTTGATGGCGATCTGTATCGTAATCTCTCTGAGGCTAAGCAGGTCAATATCATCCGTCAGGGCAAACCGGTGACGCTTAATCTGCCTGGCGATCTCGACATGCTCAGTATGATTAAGAGCAGTCCTCGCTTCGTAGATGTGTATGTACCGCTGCAGATTGATAGTGTGATGAAAGATTCACCTGCCAGCAAACTCGGTTTGACAAAGGGTGATAAGATTCTTGCTATTAATAATAAAAAGGTAGTCTCTTTCAACGAATTTCAGATTGAATTGGGCAGAGTAGAGGATGTGCTTGCTTCGGCTGAGACGCCGCAGGATAGTGCCAGAGCACTTACAGCTCAGGTTACTTATCTCAAGGCTTCTGGCGATACCGTCAAGTCGAGTGTTCTCCTGAAGTCTACCGAAGAGGGTGTGAAGTTTGGTTTCTACAATCATCCTGTCTTGCTCGATTATAAGATTACTCATGTCAACTATGGTTTCTTCGAGAGTTTCCCTGCCGGCATCAAATACGGCTGGAATGTCTTGGCCGGTTATGTGGGCGATATGAAGTATGTCTTCTCTAAGGAAGGTGCCAAGAGTCTGGGTGGTTTCGGTGCGCTGGGTAGTCTCTTCCCATCTGTATGGGATTGGCATGCATTCTGGCTTATGACAGCGTTCCTGAGTATCATTCTTGCCTTCATGAACATTCTTCCTATCCCTGCTCTTGATGGTGGACATGTGTTCTTCCTTCTCTATGAGATTATCACAGGTCGCAAACCGGGCGATAAGTTCATGGAGCGTGCTGAGTATATTGGTTTCGGCATACTGATTCTTCTGCTTGTCGTTGCCAATCTGAACGATGTATTGCGACTCTTCGGCATCTTGTAATGCCGGGGAATCGCGAAAATAAAGGTCAAAAAAAGAGGGTGTGTCATTAATTTATGACACACCCTCTTTTTTTGAGTTTATTCTTTTATACGTATTATACGTATCTGATAATCTGTCCTACACTAACCTTCTTGTCTTTGCGGTAGCCGTTGAGTCTGCAGATCTGCTCTACAGATACGCCGCGCTTTTCAGCGATAGAACTAAGCGTTTCGCCTGGCTTCACCTTGTGGTAGAGCTTCTCGTGGCCAGCAGGCAGTTCGTAGTATCTTCCCACTTCGCCGCCGTTAACCTGCTCTCTGGTGTAACCACCGTTGCCAACCTTGCCGCGGGCAGCATTGGCATCAGCTGATTCGCTTTCGTAGGTATTACGGTTAAAGCTGTAGAAGTCGCCTGTAACGTCCTGGTTGCGGAAATCGAAGAAGAGTGCCGGGTTCAGAGCCACACCACAGAGACGGGTCTCAAAGTGGAGATGCGAACCGGTACTTCTACCCGTATTACCACCCAAGCCAATCACATCGCCGGCTCTTACCTCTTCGCCCTCAGTAACGAGCTGCTTAGAGAGGTGACCATAGATGGTCTCCAAACCATTGTTGTGACGAATCACGATGTACTTACCGTAACCACCACCTTCATATCTTACGATGCGAACTCTGCCTGAAAAGGCTGAGCGGATTGAGTCGCCAATATAAACCTTGATGTCCATACCTTTATGTTGGCGGCCAAAGCTAGCACGGTAACCGAAGTTACTTGTGACAACGCGACTAGGAGTTGGCATGCAGAAATGACGGAGATCGATGCGGAAGTGCTCAGGCAAGGTTGTAGCCCTGTGAGCGTACTTGTTAGAGAAATCCTCATACAGCTCGGCTGCAGGGTTCTCTCTGTCTTCAATCATTCGATAATGCGACACAGCGAGTGTGTCGAGCGATTTCATTCTGTGGTCTACAGGTGCCTGTCTTGCCAACAGGTCTTGTCCGCAAACGGGAGAAGCTGTTAGCGCCAACAATGCAACGACCGAAATTTTCTTTATACTCTTTTTAAAACTCATACTACTTTTTCTATTTTCTTTTTTAGGTTCGTGTCAACAGCGCAGAATCATACAAGAAATTCTGCAAAAACCACTAAGGCAAATGCCTTCATGTAGCGGTTTTGTTATATAGACGTTGCAAATATAACAAAAAAACTTCAAAAAACCAAAGTTGTTAAAGCCAAAAGGGCGATATTTAACGCCCTAGCCTTTTTTTTAACTTACATTAGGAAAATGAGATGCAAGGAGTTGACTTTTAATACGTTTCATGCTTTTGTAGCATTCTCAACAGAGCTACGGCAGGAGAATGCCCCATGAAAATATACTTTTTTACCTCCGGACTGGTGAATCTGAGGCATTCCTGATAAGCGCGGTAGAGGTCGTTGAGATTGATGGTAAATTCCTTACCCGATGACTCTCTGATACCGATAATCATCTTTGCCGTGACATGCAGTTTGACGTATCTGATGCCTGTTGCGCTTTCTATTTCCGTAATGTTTTCGAGAATGGCTCTCATTTCTTCCAGGGATATTTCTGGTCGCGGCTCCCTGATAGCCGGCTTTCTTCTTCTATCCATAATTATACTTTTTACTTTTGGGACAGGCGATGGAATCGCCTGGAACGGGGGTGAGGCTGCTTGATAGCTGAAGCCACCTTTTAGCCTTGCTTTCTGATAGCAGGAACTGCTCTTGCTTGCTGCTTTAGCTGATGGCTGCCCAGTTGATATGGGTTTTCTTCAATTCCCTGAGGCGGTTCCAGAGCAGGGCGTTATGAGGAGCCTTGCATTCGGGATCGTTGTCGATGATTTCCTGTGCTTCTGTGCGTGCCAGTTGTACCAGCTGACCGTCTCTGGCAATATTCGCTATCTTCAGGTCGAAAGCCATGCCGCTCTGCTGCGTTCCCTCCAGGTCGCCGGGACCACGGAGTTTCAAGTCGGCCTCGGCGATACGGAAACCGTCGTTCGTATCGCACATGATATCAATACGTTTTCGGGTTTCTTCTGAAAGCTTATAGTTGGTTACCAGAATGCAGTAGCTCTGGTCGCAGCCTCTTCCTACACGGCCTCGCAGCTGGTGCAACTGGGAGAGACCGAAGCGCTGTGCGTCCAGGATGACCATCACAGAAGCATTGGGCACATTTACACCAACTTCTATTACGGTGGTGGCAACGAGAATCTGTGTTTCGCCCTTTACAAACTGCTCCATCTCTACCTCCTTCTCGGCAGATTTCATCTTTCCGTGTATCTTGCTCAGTCTGAACTCCGGGAATGCCTGTTTCAGCGTTTCGTAACCTTCTTCCAGGTTTTTCAGGTCGCTCTTCTCACTTTCCTTGATCAGCGGAAAGACGATATATACCTGTCTGCCGAGATTAATCTGGCGGCGGATGCTCTGATAGAGGCTGGTGAGTTGGGTATCAAACTTATGCAGCGTCTGTATCGGTTTTCTGCCCGGTGGCAGTTCATCAATCACGCTCACGTCCAGGTCACCATAAATGGTCATGGCGAGGGTGCGGGGGATAGGAGTGGCGGTCATCACGAGGATATGAGGCGGATTCTCGCTCTTGTTCCACAACTTGGCTCTCTGCGCCACACCGAAGCGATGCTGCTCATCGATGACGGCTACGCCTAATCTTCTGAAAACCACAGGGTCTTCGAGGATGGCATGGGTGCCCACCAGAATCTGGATGTCGCCCGTAGCCAGGTCGGCAAGAATCTTTTCTCTCTTCTTTCCCTTTACGATGCCTGTGAGCAGTTCCACCCGGATGTCCATTCCCTGCAGAAAGTCACAGATGGTTTGCAGATGCTGCTCGGCAAGAATTTCAGTAGGTGCCATCATACATGCCTGATAACCATTGTCCAGCGCAATGAGCATAGTCATGAGAGCCACGAGCGTCTTGCCCGAACCTACATCACCCTGCAGAAGACGGTTCATCTGTCTGCCGCTGCACATATCGGCTCTGATTTCATGCATCACCCGTTTCTGGGCCCCTGTCAGTTCAAAAGGCAGATGATGGGCATAGAACCCGTTGAAGATATCGGCGATGCGGTTGAAGACATAGCCCCTGAACTTGCGGCGCTGGTCGGTGGCATACCTTATTATATTAAGCTGCACATAGAAGAGTTCCTCAAATTTAAGGCGTACCTGTGCTTTCTGCATCTCCTGATGGGAATGCGGATAATGAATCATGCGGATGGCTGCATCGCGCGAAACCAGATGCAGACGGTCTACGATATGGCTGGGCAGCGTTTCGGGAAGAGGAGGAAGAATGGTGACCAGCTGTTTGGTCATCTTCTCTATGGAACGTGAGGTGTAGCCGCGCTTCCTCAGGTTCTCGGTAAGCGAGTAGTAGGGCTGCATGCCCATCTCTGAAATCTGGAGATTGGTGGCATCGTCCATATCGGGATGGGTAAACTGGAATCTGCCGTTGAAGATGGTTGGCTTTCCGAAAACGAGATATTCGGTTCCCACCTTATAGGTCTTCATGATGTATTGGGCGCCGCGATACCAGATGAGGTCAGCCACACCGTAGCCGTCTGAGAAATGGGCTACCAGCAGCTTGTTGCGCTTACCGGTATCAATCTCATCGTAGCTGAGTATCTTGCCTTTGAGTTGTACAAAGGGCATGTCGGCATTGAGTTCGCTGATGTGGAAAACCTTGGAGCGGTCTACATATTTATATGGATAGTATTCCAGCAGGTCACTATAAGAGTTGATGCCGAGCTCCTTGCTCAGTATCTCTTTCTTCTTGGGTCCTACCCCTGGCAGGAACATGATGTCTTGGTCTAAAATACTATTCATAATGATGCAAAAGTACAACATTATGGCAAAACAGCCAAAATGTTTAACTCTTTTTTTCCGCAATTGTGGCTTTTTTATTTGTTTATATTGATTTTTCTTCGTACCTTCGCACCGAATAAGATTAAAACTTTCATGAATAGTAAGAAAAGATATATGGTGATAGCTTTGCTGGCGCTTCTGGTTGTGTCGGCAATGGCATATAATGAAGAGGCTAAGCCTTGGACCTTCTGGAACTGGAAGTATGGCTCCGTTTCCAGACCGGGTATTCATGCCGATCTGACGGGTATGAAGAATGTAGGTATGGGCGGTATCTGGCTGATGCCGGTACGTGAAGCCGGCGAGCATCTGGAATTTCAGGACGGGGTGGCACAGCTGTCGCCTGAGTTCTGGAAGATGATGGATTATTCCTTCCAGCTAGCCGACTCTCTCGATTTTGATATGGGCATCCATGTCCTGCCTGGCAATCCGCTTGTCCTTCCTGCTGAATCGATGCAGAAGGTTGTCTGGACCGATACCATCATGAAGGGCGGAAAGAAGATAGAAGGCTTGCAGATGTGGCAGCCCGAGAGTTATAAGAACGGAAAGATGCAGTCTGCCGGAAGCGAAGGTGGATATTATCAGGATATTGCTGCTTTTGCTATCCGCTTTAAAGGGAAAACGGGTCCTGCCTGGCGCAACGCAACCGATTCGGCTGCCCGGAGCGAGGCGGTGCCGATGACTGATGTGCTCCCCTTGAAGATGGAAGGGGGAATGGTGATGGGTGTCATGGTGAATGGTATCTTGCAGAATAAGTTGCCTAAGGGCTCCTGGTGCCTGTTGCGGATGGGACATACCTCAACGGGACAGACTCATGCAACGGATGGGAAAGGTATGGGACTTGAGGTGGACAGGTTCTCACCGGTAGCCGTAAAGAAACTATTCGATTCCTGGTATGCGCCGTTACTGAACCGTCCGCATGGCGATGTGGTGTCGTATCTGTATATCGACCCGAGAGAGTGGGGCAGCCAGAACTGGGGCTGTCAGTTTGCCGAAGAATTCAAGGTGCGCCGCGGCTATGATCTCATCCCTTATCTTCCTGTCATGGCAGGTGTTCCGCTGGAGTCGGCTTCCCGATACGAACAGGTACAGAATGATATCCGTCTCACCATCGAGGAACTGGTAAAGGAGAAGTTCTTCCAGACCTTCACCCTTCTGGCAGAAGAACAGTATGTTGAGGTTTCTTGTGAGCCTATCCCGCGTACCGATCATCCCGACGATATGTTCCGTGCCGTAAGCAGAGCCCATATCTATAATGAAAATCCGGTCCAGGCTGTGGCTTGTACAGGAAACTATGGCGCACAGAACGGAACGCCCGCCTTGCTCAAACCTTTGATAGACCGCCATCTGGCGCTTGGCATCAACAGGTTCATTTTCCAGCATGATATTGTCCGGCATCCAGAGGCTCGAGGTTTCATGGATTACATCACCATGTGTCAGCATTATCTGCAGCAGGGCAGACCGGTGGTTGATATCGCTGTGTTTCATCCTTCGGAAAACCCCGAACAGAAGAACAGCTATCGTGCTCCTCGTGGTTACAAATACGATTTGATTAACAAGGATGCCTTGCTGAAATGGAATTTCGAATATAGTCCGAAAGGTAAACTGCCTGGAAATCAGGATTATCGCATTCTCGTGGTTTCGCAGCCGGATAGCTCTCTCTCTGCTGAGATAAAAGCGAAACTGGAGGAATTGCGTGAGGAAGGCATCGTCATCATCGACAAGCCTTATCAGGTGAAGAACTTCTCGCAGTATGGCATCGATCCGGATGTCATACAGCCTGAGAATATGGATTATGCCCACCGTCTGGTTCTGGAGGCAACGGGCAGGAAGGATATCTATTTCCTGATTAATCAGGAGAATAAGGAACGCCAGATTACGGCAACCTTCCGTACCGGTACTTCCAGAATCCGCCAGATAGTGAACTTGAACTTGCCAGCTTATGGCTCAGTCTTCGTCATCCTGTCTAACAGGGATGACATGCAGATTATCAGCCCAGCAAAGCTTCCGCTACCTTGATGTCGAATGGAGTGGTAATCTTGATGTTCTCACGGTTACCCTCTACCATTGCAACCTGACAACCAAGACTTTCTACCACCGAAGCATCATCGGTAAACTGTTCCTTGTATTCCTGGTTGAAAGCCTGCTTTGCCAGACCGATGTCGAAGGTCTGGGGAGTCTGCACCACGCGGTAATCGCTGCGCAGCACATTCTTTCCGCCTCCGTGCTGGTCGATATAGCGCAGGGTGTCGGTTACGGCATATACAGGGATGGCTGCATATTCTTCGCGAGCCGTCTCGAAACATTCCTCGATGACTTCTTTAGATACGAATGGGCGCACGCCGTCGTGAATACCCACTACGCCATCTTCATCATCAGGAATGAGTGCCAGTCCGTTTTTGGATGACTGGAAACGGGTGTCGCCACCATTAGCTATCTGGTGCTTGATGCTGAAATGATGCTCCTCGCAGAGCTGGTGCCAGTATGCCTGCTGACTCTCCGGCAGAACCAGGATGATGTTCAATGCAGGGTCATATTCATGAAAACGCTCTATGGTGCGCATCAGGATAGGCTTGCCCGCTACCGGCAAGAACTGTTTTGGAATTTCACTTCCCATGCGGAGGCCCTTGCCTCCGGCTACTATGATTACGTAATCCATTTTTTAAATGAAGAGTTAAAAGTGAAGAGTGAAGAATTCTAATTCTGCCTTTCTTCACTCATTGTTATTATTTGCTCTGCATGAGATGATCATACATCATGCCATCCTGCAGGGCAGCTACAGTTTCCTTGCTTACGAAATAGCTCAATATCTTATAGGCGTATGGGAGGGTTGCTGCAGGACCTTCGCCCGTAATCACGTTGCCGTCTTCCTGGAAGAGGGTGGCGGTATATTCGGTGCTCTCGCCGAAATACTGCTCAAAGCCAGGATAACAGGTAGCCTTCTTTCCTTCGAGGATGCCTGTGCTTGCCAGAACCATTGGGGCTGCGCAGATGGCACCGATTCGCTTGCCAGCCTTGTGCTGTGCGATGAGCGCCTGGCGCACACCTTCGTGCTCGTTCAGGTTTGTACTTCCTGGCATTCCGCCCGGAATCATCAGCATGTCAGCATCTTCAAAGCTGGCAATATCCTCAAACTTCAGGTCAGCCTTGATGGTAACACCATGCGATGTTTCTACCCATTCAGTACCCGTTACACTTACAGTCTTGATGTCTACACCACCTCTACGGAGGATGTCAACCGGAGCCAATCCTTCGATTTCCTCGAAGCCATTGGCAAGAAATTCATATACCTTAGCCATAATTTATTTGTTTTTTGTCTTGTTATTCAAATAATATGATTACCTTTGCAAAAGTAAGAATAATTATTGAAATAACAAAATAAATGGCACAGCAACATTTAAAATTCGCAATATTTGGTAATGAATACCAGGCTAAGAAGTCGGCTTCGATAGAGAAAATCCTTCTTTATCTCGAAAAGAAGGAGGCTGAAGTTTATGTGGAGAATGCTTATTACGAGTTTCTTACCCGCGACCAGCATCTCGATGTGAAGGCGGCTGGGGTGTTCGAGGATTACAACTTCGATGTGGATTACGTCATCTCTATGGGTGGTGACGGTACCTTCCTGAAGGCAGCGAGCCGTGTGGGAGCCAAGGGTACGCCTATCATCGGTGTGAATATGGGTAGATTGGGCTTCCTTGCCGATGTGCTGCCAAGCGAGATAGAGTCGGCGCTGGACAGTCTTTATGCCGGTGATTGTCTGATAGAGGAGCATGCGGTGATTCAGGTGGAGGCAGAAGGTGGCATTCTTGCCGGCAATCCGTTCGCCCTCAATGATATCGCCGTACTGAAGCGTGATGATGCTTCGATGATTTCCATCCGTACGCAGGTAGATGGCGAATTTCTCGTTACTTATCAGGCTGATGGACTGATTGTTACCACGCCAACCGGTTCTACGGCATACAATCTATCTAATGGCGGTCCTATCATCATTCCGCAGAGTGGCAGCATCTGTCTTACTCCGGTGGCTCCTCACAGTCTGAACATCCGTCCTATCGTCATCAACGATACGGCAGTCATCACGCTCGATATCGAGAGTCGCAGCCACAACTATCTGGTAGCCATTGATGGTCGTAGTGAGCGTATGACGGAGGAAACCCGCCTCATCATCCGCAAGGCTCCTCATGCTATCAAGATTGTGAAGCAGCGCAACCAGCGTTACTTCTCTACCCTGAGAGAGAAACTGATGTGGGGTGCTGACCAGCGCGAAAGATAATTAGAATAAGAAAGATAATTAAAATAAGAAAAGAGGTATATCCCGAAGATGAATCTTGGGTATACCTCTTTTTCCTAACCTAAAACAACTAACTAATAATTTTGTTCACACAAAACTAAACCTAAAAACATAAACCTTAATAAACCTAAAAACTTAAAAACTTAAAACTGAAAAACTTAAACTAAAAACTGAAACTATTCTTTGAACTTATTTGTTGTATTCTTCAGTAACATCCTTCACTTTATATTTCTTACCTTCTTTGGATGTTTCGATTTCGAAGTAAGCCGTACTGGTGAGACCTGTTATATCTACAGTCTGCGGCTTATCTGTGCCATTATTGAATATGACATTCACCAACTCGTTTGCATTATCAATGCTGACTTCCTTGTAGTACCATGTCTTACTACCGATGGTCTTTGTTTCTGTCATCTTTTCACCAGGCCACTTAACAGATGCTGCTTTCTTCCATGTATAGCAGTATAATGGGTTCCATTTCACAGCATCGGCATTCACATAAACCATAAATTTATATGCCTTGAACTTCTCAATCGTATATTGATGAGTGGCGATATTTCTAACTTCACCATTCACAAGCAATCCAACCTTCAAGGTACAAGTACCATTGATGCTGATTTCCTTACCACTTTCTACAGTTGTGCTCTTTGCAGTAGGGGTAGAGCCGTCCAAGGTATAAACCAATTTAGCTCCCTCTGTCTGGCTGACTGCAGTAAGTGTGGTCTTGAAACCTTCCTCGTATGAGCCGGAAGGCACGTCGGTCCAAGAGGTTTCTGCATCATTAGAGAGGAAATAGGCATAGTGATAACCAGAAAGAATCTTTGTATAGCCTGTTTCTCCTGCATATCCTGCAGCATCATTACCTACAGCCACAAGAAGTTTGTGCTTAGTACCAGTAACCTCGTTCACATAAAGAGTTTTCTTGCTCTGCTTGTTGGCATAATTGCTCATATTAGTGATGCCTGCATATTTGCGGGCTGCAATCATCTCCTTTATCTCAGACTTATAAGCATTCCAGTGTGGCTGGAAGATACATGGTGTGCCTGGCATGGCGAGCATATAGGCATTGGCTGCTATGGTATCTTTGCGCAGAGGGTCGTTCTGTTCTGATTCAGAGCGTTTCTGTGTATCATGATTTTCTACAAAAGTAACCGCATAACGACGATAATTGGCATCGTGCATAAGATTGTCGTTACTGTTGAGCTTTGACCAGTCTGAAGATGTTGTCACCTTTCCGTTAGCCGCTCCGTTTACGGCATCGCGTACGTTATAACGGAACTGGAAGTCGAAGGCTGCGCTCTTCTTGTTAGTTCTGTTTATCCAACTTTCTATCTTTTCGTTACCATCCCAGTATTCACCTACAGAGTATTCTACACCTGTGGCATCATTATAGTCGGCAACATGGCTACCATCGAAACCTTTCACCATATCATAGCGGAAACCGGTGTAACCCAAATCATCCTTCAGATATTTCAGATACGCTTTGATCACCTTCTGCACATTTTCGCTCTTGTGGTCGATGTCACGGCAACCTCCAAAGTCGGTTCCCTCATCATTGTTCTGGCTGAGGCTTACCCCGTCTGTGGCAGCCTGGGTTGCTGTAGTTCCGCCATCATCATTCTTGCAGATGTCTGTAGATTGCATCTGGTAGGTCACTCCCTTGTAGGTTTCTGCAGGGAAGGTGAACCAGCCGTCTGTATTGCGGTGGTTGATGACTACATCAGCAATAGCACCTATACCAGCGGCTTTAAACTTAGTAATCAGACTTCTGAGCTCAGCCTCAGATCCGAAAGAAGAGTTCTGATTAAAATAGTAATATGGCATATAACCCATCACCTGAGTGGTCTCCATACATTTTCCGCTTTGTGGAAGCCAAACAAGGTCGATATAACCTTTCAGCTCATCAGCCTGCTTCTCTAAGACCTTCCATTGTGATTCATTATAAGAATCCCAGGAAAATCCTTGCAGCATAACGCCGCTATAATCGCTAGCCCAGCCTTGCGAATTGAGACTTGGTTCAGGCTCAGGCTCAGGACTTGGGGTAGGCGCTGGCGTTGGCTCAGGATCTGGAAGATCAGGGTCATTGCTGCTAGAGCATGCTCCAAGTGTGAGTGCCATTGCGGCAAGGAGTGTAAGGTATATCTTCTTCATAATTATCTTTGTATTTTTTGATTATTATTTTATGTTTAATTGCAAGTTGTATTGTTATACGTTGGCAAAGTTACGATTTATTTCATTAGCTTGTTCAAAAATTGATGCAAATCAAGCGAATAAATTGTGCAAACGTTTGCATTCCGGTGCGCTTTTCTTCTATATATAATTAAGGTATATGTAGCTTTAGGAGATAATTATGATTAAAAAACTAGAAAACATTTGGCGGTCTCGTTTTTTATTGCGTTGCGTAAAAAGCGCAATGAACGTTTGTATAATGAATGATAACAAGTTATGGCAAGATTGAACAATCCTTTTGGGGGCGATAGCTCGTGAGTGTTTGGTATCTTCGCCGTTGAGCCAGCAGTTTATCAGCACCCACCATCTTCCAGCTACGAGCAGCGTGAAAACGGCATTAAAGGCATTGGTAGATAAGCAGCTGGTAAGCAAGACTCCGACTGGCTATCTGGTTAGTGACCGCTTCTTTGCGAAATGGCTGGTGAGAGGAGGAATCATAGCCAACTGAGGAAATGAAAATTACGTCCCGATGCTTGGCTATGGTGAGATGGATGATAACAATGCCGCAACTTATACGATGCAAGGAATCAATTATAACGATGCAAGGAAGCCTTTCTTGCGATTGCGTGACATTTGTCATGCGTTTATATGACACTTGTCGTACGGCCGGATGACAAATGTCGTATAATCACATGACATATATCAAAGTATAAATAAGCCTAATATTTTACACCAAAAGATACAAGTTATCACATTATTATATATATATGCATCATCTTTCATAGAAGACAAAGAATGCGAATTCAACAAGCAAGTGCAAAAATCCATCCCATTGTCTGTTAAAGAATATGATCATAAAAATCTTGAAAACGTGCAGAAGGCTTAATACGATTTGCATAACGTAAAGGCATACAAAAAAGGCGGCTCCCGATATGTTCGAGAGCCGCCTGGTAATATATATATCACGCATATTCTTGATGTCCTCGTCATACAGCTCTAGTTCCTCTCGGGAGAGCTTGCGGAGGTCGCCTATCTCTGCCAACTTGCGGAAGACTGGATACTTCTCGCTGAATGGCATCTGTTCAAACATGTTCATATTCTTCCCTCCTTTTTATGTTGTTTTATTCTTTAGATTCTCTTGTGGTTTCTATAGAAAATTTCAGCACTCCTAAATTTACCCCAAAAGTCAATCTGCGCATTTTTAATGGCAGCTTATCTGCGAAGACTTCGTTCATGGCAGCTTGTATCTTACCTTCTGTTGCTTTGTCTGGTAAAATACCATGCTCCTTTGCATCTTCATTCACCTTATCTATGGTTCTTGCCAACTTGCGAAGTTGAGTGAAAGTATCAATGATGGCAATGGCGGTGGCTGTTGCCATTGGTGATTTTAATATTGTGGCAAGCATATAAAGTCCTTGCTCTGTAAATCCCTTTACTGTTGCATGAGAAAACTTCAATGTTTCGAGGTGGTCAAAATTTTTGACCACATGCTCTTTCTCGCTGTTAGTCAGTTCGATAACATATCCAGAAGGAAACTTATCTGGATTGTTTCTTATGGCTTGGTTAACCACCTTGGTTGTTACGCCATACAATTCAGCAACATCTCTGTCAAGGATGACTTGCGTATCCCTGATGATAATGATTTTACTTTCTGTTTTTTCAATATCTTCTTGATGTCCCATAATTTCTTTTTTTTAAGCTATTCGGGGACAAAGATACGACTTTTCCTCGTAACTTCCAAGGAATTAGGGAAAAAATACTTGAAAAGGGGGAGGAGAAAAAGAAAATAGGCGGCTCCCGGAATTGAGAGTCGCCTATTGAATGTTATTACATTATTTTCCTAATTGCGCAATCATTGATTGCGCAATTATAGAATGTTTGAGTTATTGAACCGATCAAAATCTTTGATCAGTTCGTCCTTATTTATCGGTTGCTTGTTGTAGTTTATATACTCATATAAGAAGCTGATTTCAACTAAAAGTTCCTTTGTGAATTATTAAACAGAAATTTCGCAAGTTGGCTCCACACGCCCCGAAGGGGCAGAAGCTCCTAGCCCAGGGCATCGCCCTGGGTTATTACGGGCGAAAACCTGTCGCCCTGTAAGGGCAAAAGCTTTAAAACTCTAGGCAATACATAAAGCTTTTGCCCTTACAGGGCGCCTTGCTGATAGCTATTATACCCAGGGCGATGCCCTGGGCTAAGAGCTTTTGGGCCTTCAGCCCGAACTTAAACCACATGCGAAAGTTCTGTATATGATTTTTATTGTTTTGTAATTCGGCGGTTGCAACCGCCGAATTGCAAACTATAATTTCGCGGTTGCAACCGCGAAATTATAGTTAAGCATATCCTATGCCTAATAAAAACGTCTCATATCCTACATTTGAGTTCCTGAAAGTTCAGCCAGTTTCAGGCTTGTTCCTTTAATTTCTGGATTTCCTCCAGTGGAAGTTCGGTGGCTGTTGATACTTGCTCATCAGAAAGGCCCATTGACAGAAGGCGGCGAGCTGTGGCTAGCTTTTCTTTTTCCATACCTTTTTCCATCCCTTTCTTTTCATCAAACTTTCTGGTGGCATATATATCACGCATATTCTTGATGTCCTCGTCATACAGCTCTAGTTCCTCTCGGGAGAGCTTGCGGAGGTCGCCTATCTCTGCCAACTTGCGGAAGACTGGATACTTCTCGCTGAATGGCATCTGTTCAAACATGTTCATATTCTTCCCTCCTTTTTATGTTGTTTTATTCTTTAGATTCTCTTGTGGTTTCTATAGAAAATTTCAGCACTCCTAAATTTACCCCAAAAGTCAATCTGCGCATTTTTAATGGCAGCTTATCTGCGAAGACTTCGTTCATGGCAGCTTGTATCTTACCTTCTGTTGCTTTGTCTGGTAAAATACCATGCTCCTTTGCATCTTCATTCACCTTATCTATAGTTCTTGCCAATTTGCGAAGTTGAGTGAAAGTATCAATGATGGCAATGGTTGTACTGATGGCTAAATCACCTTTCAGAATTGTGGCAAGCATATAAAGTCCTTGTTCAGTAAATGCGTGAGGTGCAACAGTGGAATGCTTGAGGGTATTGAACCGGTGGAAATTTTCCACCAGTTCCTGTTTCTCGCTGCTATTCAGTTCAATAATATAACCAGGGGGAAACTTTTTGGGGTTATTTTTAACCGCTTTGTTTATATCTCTGGTTTCTACTCCATACAATTCCGCAACATCTCTGTCAAGGATGACTTGCGTATCCCTGATGACAATGATTTTACTTTCTGTTTTTACAATATCTTCTTGATGTCCCATAATTTCTTTTTTTTAAGCTATTCGTTGGCAAAGATACGACTTTTCCTCGTAACTTCCAAGGTTTTAGGGAAAAAATACTTGAAAAGGATGGGGAGAAAGAAAAATAGGCGGCTCCCGGAATTGAGAGCCGCCTATTGATATTTAGTTTATTTGATGAAGCAAATGCTTACTTCTTTTTGAACTCACACTTAGCATAGCCGTTAGCCCATGCATAAAGTTTGATGTCGTATGTACCTTCTTCTGGTACGAACTGTTTCTGTGGAGCATTGTTAGAGAATACAAATTTATCGCCATCAAATCCCCACTGCATATCCCAAGCATCGTTAGCACGGAACTTGCATTCACCTGCTTTCAGCTTAATGTTCTTCGCTTCCCAATAGCGACCTTCCTTAGTTTCTTTGTTGTAAGGAACATAAGTCAAGTCCACGTCAGAATCCCAACCATTAGGGGCTGCGCTACCAATAATACCGATAGAAGTGATAGGAGTCAATGTATATGTCTTAGCAGACAAGTCTACATCTACCTTGTAGTAACCTGCAGGTTCTGTCATTACTATGTTACCAGCATCAGGTGCTGTGGAGAAGTTCTCACCATAGCCAGTACCACTCCAGTCTGGCGCTGTAGTGAACTTAAATCCGTTCTGATTGAGGTACATGAAACCTGTGAAGTGTACACCATCACCTGCGAGATAGTCATATCCATCCCAGCCGTTAGCATCGCCCTTCATGTATAGCTCTGGGGCTGCCTCAATGGTATAAGAATAGTCCATCATGTTGAGAGTGAGCTTGTACTTGCCAGGCTCTTTAATCATACCTGCACCAGGACCAACGTTTGTCAACGATCCTTCCATGCTGTCGCTTCCGTTTTGCTTAGGTCCTACTACGCCATCAGCCCAGAAGTTATCAGAATCAATGTTCTTCTTAGGAATAATCTTCCAATACTGGTCAGCCTTTTTTGTTTCGAAAGTGATAGTGAAAATAGGATCGTCATATACATCTTTGTCGCTGTGCATGAATGCCTGTTTAGCACTTACAGTATTCCAACCGTCAACGGCTGCGGCATCACCAACGGCTTCGACATTAAACATATCGCCTACGAGGTAGTAGCCAGAATCAATGAATGGAGACTTTGGAGTCATCTCAAGGTTAAATTTACCAGCATCAATAAGAACAGCATCACCATTTTTGACCGCATTTAAATAAACATGGGCAACAAAAGAGTGAGCTATAGGACGCCTGCCATAAAAAGATACTATTACTTCTGAAAGATCTGCAACAGCGGCCTTACCCTCAATGCTTGCATTAACGGTTTTCTTGATTGCATTATCTTCTCCTTGAGGAATAATCTCTAAGCGAGCATTATCAAGTGTAAAACCTTCAGGAAGAGCTGCTTCGCTCAATGTGAAGATGCTGACACTATCTGTTGTCACATTGGAACAGTCGATGGACTGAACTACTGGTGTTGCAGTAAAGCCAGGAATCGTGATAGCTTCTTCCTCTGGATTGTGCTGTGGTTGAGCCCAATCATCGTAGTTGCCGTTGCAGCTGGCAAGTATAATACTTGCCAAGACTGCTAAGCTATATAAAAATATCTTTTTCATTTTGCTTTGATCTTAAATTATTTAACTTCAGCTTTATTTGTATCAAAGTTGACATACAACTTCTTGCCAGGGGTGGTAGTTACAGAATAATCTGACCCCATGGTCTCAGCCCAGTTGTTTGGCATATTCTTCATACGCCAGAATACTTCGCCCTTGTGAACAGTGAACTCTGTGCTATACCAGTTGATGTCACCGACCTTGACAGCAACACGAAGTTCGCTGCCGGCTGCGAATGCAGGAGAAACCCAATCACCACTTGGATCGTCTGGAGGTGTCAGAGCATTTTCGTCAGCAAAGCCCCAATCGGTTTGACCAATACAAGCACCAATCAGGCAAACCTGAGTCTTGTAAACAGTCAGTGTCCAGTTGATGTTCTTCTTGTCTTTGGAAATCTTACCCTTGAAGTGGAGAGTGTACCAACCTGCGTTGGCAACCTTGAGGTTTTGGTCGTTACCTGCAGTGATACCTGCACCAGCTTCATCAACGATTTCCTTGATTTGGTTGATGCCGAGTTTGTCATTGATCTCGGTACCCCAATTGAATTCGCCACCAGCTGGCACGTAGATGATACCATAGTAGTTGCCCTCCAAGCCTTCTACCTGTGGAATAGACTTCCAACTCTCCCATGGTTTCTGGATAGAACTTCCAGTCAAGAAGAGGTTTTCTGTGAACTTAGCGTCAGGAATAGTAGCCTTCACAGAAGGCAAGGTGATGACATTTGAATAGGTCTCGCCCAAGGTTTGATTCAAAGTACCGCCAATGACTGCACGAAGGCGGATATAAACAGACATCTTCTCTGGAATATTTGCTTCAGGATTGGCAGCCCGGAAGAGAGATACAACAGCTTTGTTTGCTTCGTATGCATTAAAATCCAAACTGCTTGGATTCTCTGCGTATGTCGCCAACTCTTTATGAGTGACTGTAGGATCGCTGACGAATGCAGGGTCGATAGAAACCTGTGCATAATACTTCACAGGGTAAGGTACTCCACCATAATTTGGCTGAGAGCATGTCAGTACCAAGTTTTTTGCACTGTTGAGGTCGTAGGTATTGTTTTCTGCAAGAGCAGGAATGTTCAATACAAATCCCTCAGCAAGATGACTCAGGTCCAATGAAGGGTTGCTGTCTCTGTCTTCATCACAGGATGTAAAGAGCAAAGGGAGTACCAATGCTGGCAGCAACATGAATTTGAATATCTTTTTCATAATTAATTTCATTTAATTAAATCAGGTTTCCAAACAATTAATATTTTGGGTTCTGATTCATGTTAGGATTGTTTTTGATCTCATTGTCTGGAATAGGATAGACGTCATAGTATGCAGGAATACCTGCGCCATTTTCTGCACCACCCTTGAAACTCCAGAGATACTTAGAACCAGTGAACAAGCCAAAGCGAACCAAGTCTGAACGGCGACGACCTTCCATGTAGAACTCACGGCACCATTCGTCGATAAGAGTCTGATCATTTACTGATGTAGCTTTTGAATCACGGTGAGCACGGTCCTGAACTAACTGGATGTCAGCCAAACCTTCCTGACTGCCGTTGAGACGGAACTTTGCCTCTGCGCGGGTCAGATAGATTTCTGCCAAACGGAACATAGGGAAGTCTGTATCTGAATAGTTCTGATCGTGCTGTGTGGAACCATCTGCATGGAGATTGCTCCACTTTACAAAAGACGCACCATTCAGAGGACCTGTGATAGCCTCACCAGGATTGATTGTACGAACTTTGCCTGTTTCGCAGCCACCTACACCCATATAGAACAGGGCGCGGTCGTCTTGAGCCTTTGCGATTACGTCTGCTGTACCGATTTTCTTCTCGCTATCCTTAGCTCTCACCTCTTCTTGTGTAGGATTGCTCAAGACATCATCAACAGTAGCCATAGGGATGTCCTTCTTAGGGAAGAACTTCTCAATAAGGTTTTCGCGGGCAAACATACATTTCCATGGGTCACCTGTGCTTGCATAAGGCATACCAGCGATAGTGGATGCCGATACGAGGTAAGTGGTACCTGCATACGCACGGGCCTTCAAACCATCCTGACGGATAGGGAAGATGATTTCCTTCATAGCCTCTGGGTTGCAGTCATTGTCGCCCATAAACAACTGCTGATAACCGCTATAGCCATTCTTTTCTGTACGACAAAGATCGTATTTACCGCTGTTGATAATCTCGTCGCAATAATGAATAGCCTTCTGGTAGTCCTTTACCTGACCATCGGTATAAACTTCAGAGTTAAGAGCCAAGCGGGCATGGAGTGCGTATGCTGCGCCACGGTCGGCACGTCCGAAATTCTCACTGTTATTATAATCGCCCACCTCAGCCATCAGAGGCTCAATGGTGGTCAACTCATTATCCAACCAGTCGTAGAGATCCTTTCCCTTTTTCTCGGTAGGGAGACTATCGTCGAAAGTGAGCTTGAATGGAGCCCTGCGATACAGGTCAAGGAAATAATAGTAGTTCAGTGCACGGAGGAAGCGAACTTCTGCAATCTGATTATCACTTAACTTGCCAGTCTGCTCAGCAATAAATTGGTTATACAAGGTGATGTCGAAAATCAGACGCTGGTATGCCCAGTTTACACGGTCATTACCGCTATTCCAACTTAAATTGGTGATAGGAGCGATGGCATTATCGGCCTGATATGCCCATGCTGTCTCGTCAGTCATCAACTCTTGCAGGTTGAAAATGGTACGGATGAATCCGCTCTCACCCTCATCGCAACTCAAGTCTGCTGAACCAGCAGGACCTTTCTGTCCTGTAAGACCAAGGGTAGCATACTGCTTGGCCAAGAGACCCTCTACTGTATATGTTGGGGTAGACTGTGGGTCAATGGACTTGATATTCAGTTCGTCTGCGCAAGAGACAAAGCCCATGCACAAAACACTCGCCATTGCAGTCGTTATAAATATTTTTTTCATAATTGTCTCCTTTTTTATTTTTAGAAGTTAAGATTCAAACCAAGCTGGAAGCTTATTGGACGTGGGTAAGGATTACTGTCGATACCACTGCTTACCTCTGGGTCGATACCCTTGTACTTGGTAATGATGAATGGGTTCTGTACGGTGAAGAAGATGCGTCCGCTGCAAATCTTCTCTGCACCTGCCTTGATCAATGCTGGGAAGCTATATCCCAAAGTCATGTTGCTGCACTTCAGGTAAGAAGCATTGCGTACAAAGTAGTCACTGGTATTGGTGGTGAGATCTGTTGTACCCTTAAAGCCAAGATTGACGGCCTCTGCAGTTGTGTTTCTGAAGAGATTGGTATCGTTGATTTTCATCAACTCAGCTTTTGAGTTCAAGAAATCGTAGTACACATAGTTGCCGATAGATGCATGGAAGGCAGCACTGAAGTCCCAGTTCTTATAGATGAACTTGGTGGTGAAACCCATGATGACATCAGGAGCTGGGCTCTTGTAGCAATAACGGTCGTCATTATCAATCTTGCCGTTACCATCACGGTCAACATACAGTCCCTCAATAGGCTTGCCGTTCTCGTCGTAAACCTGCTGGTAAACATAGAACGAATTGAGAGGTTCGCCAACCTTGTTCACCTGTACCAATGTGTTGTTACCACGAGATACCTTGCTACCTGTCCAAACCCAGTCTTGCAAACCAGCCTCTAACTCTGTGATTTCATTGTGGTTCCATCCTACGTTGTAGGTTACATCCCACAAGAAGTCCTTAGTGACGATAGGCTTCACATTGAATGCCAATTCCACACCATAGTTTTCTACAGCACCGATGTTCTTCAAGAGATTGTCACCAAAGTTGGTACCACCGGCAATGGAAACTGTTGCCAAAAGGTCGGTAGTCTTACGATAGTAACCATCGATATTGAAGCCGAAGCGACCATTGAGAGCGGTGAAGTCGAGACCTCCATTGTAGGTTGTGGTCTTTTCCCATGTCAGCTCAGTGTTGTATCTTGTTGGGCGCATGGTCTGATAATACTTGTCACCAAATGGATACTGTGCATAAGTGTCGCTGATGGTATATTTAGGAGTATAGTAGAAGTCGTCAATACCATTCTGCTGACCTGTCATACCCCAACCCAAGCGGAGCTTCAACTCATCAATCCATTTTACATTCTTCAAGAAAGACTCGTTGTTGATCTTCCAGGCAAAGGCTGCTGCAGGGAAATAACCCCACTTCTTGCCCTCTCTGAAGCGAGAAGAACCATCGGCACGGAAGGTTGCTGTAAGCAAATAGCGATCCAGCAAGTTATAGTTGAAACGTCCGAAGTAGGATACCAAAGAGTTGTGACTCTTATATATGGTGTTTGCCATATATTGTGGGTTATTCACGTAGTTCCATTCTCCATCTTTTAACTCTGGATTGGTATCTCTCAAATACTCATCGATACCGCTTCCGAAGTTATAGGTTGTTCTGTGATAGTGGCTCTGCTCAGCACCTGCCATGATGTCGATGTCGTGCACACCAAACTTGTGGGCATATTCAGCAAAAGCTTTTCCTTCGATGCTGTATTTGTATTGATGGTCAGTACCATACCAACCAAAATAGTTGTTGGATGATGAATACTTGTTAATATCATTATGCTGCTTGGCATCAGTGTACTGTGCACCGATGGCAGCGTGCAAATGCAAGTCTTCGAAGCCATGAATCTTATAATCTACCTCTAAGTTTGAAGATATGTCATTAGTATTGGCTATCATCTTTTGGTTGTTGAGGAGAGCTACAGGGTTCTGAGGAACCTGACTCTTGGCTATCTTTGTCCAGTTAGGATCTGTAATCTTGTCGCCTTTGTTGTCCAGATACTGGAAATATCCACCTACAGTATTGTACATCTCATCGTTTACACGAACAGGCTGTGTAGGATCCATGGTCAGTGCATTACCGATGGCATCACCAAAATTGGCATAGCGGTCCTTTTCGAACATATACTTCGCTGTGAAGTTGATGTTCAAGTGCTTGTCGAGGAAGGAAGGAGCCAAATTGACAGAAGTGTTGAAACGCTTCATCCAGCTGGTCTTAACGATACCGTTGTTGTCTTCGAAACCTAAGCCAACACGGTAAGGCATATTCTTCAAGCCACCCTGTATGCTGATGTTGTGGTTGGTAGAGATGGCAGTGCGGAAGATCTCGTCCTGCCAGTCTGTGTCGGCTGTACCCAAAGCACTTGTATCAATGCCTAAATTGGTAAGAGCCTGCTTGTACTCGCCAGCATTCATCACCTCATATTTCTTCTGGATGGTTGACAAGGTAACATCACCATTGTAGGTAACGGTAGGTCTCTGACCAGCACGTCCCTTCTTGGTGGTGATGATGATGACACCATTAGAAGCACGAGAACCATAAATAGCGGTTGCCGAAGCGTCCTTCAATACAGTGAAGCTTTCGATATCGTTAGGGTTAATCATCGCCAAGACGTTACTTGTACCCTTCAGATTGTTATTATCAATAGCCAAACCATCGATGACATAGAGAGGGTCATTAGAAGCATTCAGAGAGGCACCACCACGGATACGAATCTGTGCGCCAGAACCAGGCTGACCGCCACCAGTCTGTACATCTACACCGGCAATCTTACCTACCAACATATCTGAGGCACTGCTTGTGATACCCTTTGACATCTCATCTGGCTTGATAGCTGTAACAGAACCAGTCAAGTCGTTCTTCTTAGCGCGACCATAACCAATGACAACGACCTCGTTCAAAGACTTCTGGTCGTCAACCAAGGTAATCATCATGTTAGATGTTGCTTTGATTGTTTTTGGTGTCATTCCAAGATAGGTGAAAGTAAGATTGGCACCTGGCGCTGCATCAACTGAGAAGTTACCATCCATGTCGGTAATGCCCACTGCCTTACCGTTAACTGTAATGGTAGCACCCATGATAGGCTCACCAGAAGCATCCTTCACATGTCCCTTAATTGCATTACTCTGCGCAAAGGAACTCACCGTCAGAAGCAGACCGCTTGCTAGGGTCAACGCTCTGAGAGGCAATTTAATTTTAACCTGCTTCATCATTTGCTTGATTTTTAAGTTAATGAATTATATTTATTTATCTACTTTTTCTTCTTTTCTTTTGGCTTAAGTTATTGTCGTTCCTACTCAAAATGTCGTTCTGGCTCTTGTTTAGTCTTTCTGGCATCTTACTTATATTATATAAGGTAGGAATGGGGCGCTTGCCCATAAACTTGTCGTTTCTGTGTGCAAAATTAAGTTCTTTTCTCTTATGTTGTACTATTTTTATGTTAATTCCGTTATTTATTTTGTGCAAACGTTTGCACAGAATTTACTTGATTTATGTCAATGAATTCTGACCAATATTGAGGATATTTCGTAATTTTGCAGCACAACTAATAGCAATGGGCGATAAAGAAACAATAACAATGAAAGATATTGCTCGCAACCTGGGCGTAAGTGTTGCCACGGTGAGCCGAGCATTGAAGGACAGTTCTCGTATCAGTACTGCCCAAAAGGAGCGTATTCAGAAATACGCACGTGAAAATAACTTCTTCCCTAACTTCCTGGGTGAAGCTCTAAGACATAATAAGGTGAAACCGATGAAGGTGATTGGAGTTATTGTGCCTCAGGTGGTACACTATTACTTCATGTCGGTGCTTTCGGGTATAGAGGAAGAGGCTAGAGCCAGAGGTTACCGTGTGATGGTGGCGCAGAGTAACGAGCGTTACGATAAGGAGGTGGCCATCTGTGAAGACTTCTATCAGAACAAGGTTTGTGGCATCATCGTTTCACAGGCGAAGGATACCAAGCAGTATGACCATTTCGAAAAACTGCTGCAGAATGGGGTGCCGCTCATCTTCTATGATAGAATATGTACGGGCGTGAACTGCTCGCGAGTGGTGGTAGATGACTATATGGGTGCCTTTACTGCCGTTACCCACATGATTGATACGGGCTGTAAGAAGATTGCCTTCTACGGTTCGCCGATGAATCTGGAAATCTCCAAGAACCGATATAACGGTTATCATGATGCGCTGGTAAAGCATGGTTTGACGGAGAACCCTGACTGGGTGAAGATCTGCGATGACCGTGCCAGTGCCGAAGCAATAACGCCGGATATTCTGATAGGGGAAGATCGTCCGGATGCGTTCTTCGCCATCAATGATGATACGGCAATCGGCATCCTCTATACCGCCAAGCGCATGGGATTCAAGGTGCCTGAAGAAATCAGCATCTGCGGATTCACCAATGGTGACCGTGCCAAGGCGTGCGACCCGATGCTTACTACGGTTGAGCAGCGAGGTGTAGCCGTAGGCGAGGAAGCTGCCAATATCCTGATTGGTCAGGTGGAAGGCTCCATCCCTAGAGATGAGGTGGAGAAGCGAGTGGTGAGAACACGACTCGTGGTGAGAGGAACAACAAGATAAAAATATAAAAACAATATAACGATGAAACAAAAACCTGATTTAAGTTTCTGGAAGCTCTGGAATTTGAGCTTCGGATTTTTCGGAGTACAGATTGCCTACGCCCTACAGAGCGCCAACATCTCCCGAATCTTTGCAACGTTGGGTGCTGACCCACACAACTTGAGTTATTTCTGGATTCTCCCTCCTCTGATGGGAATCCTGGTTCAGCCTATCGTGGGCACGTTGAGCGATAAGACGTGGTGCCGCTTCGGTCGCCGCATCCCTTATCTCTTTGTGGGTGCTACGATTGCCGTCCTGGTGATGTGCCTGCTTCCGAATGCCGGTTCGCTCGGACTGACCGTGAGCGGTGCGATGCTCTTCGGATTGATAGCGCTGATGTTCCTCGATACGAGCATCAACATGGCGATGCAGCCGTTCAAGATGCTGGTAGGCGATATGGTAAATGAAAAACAGAAGGCAAAGGCTTACTCTATCCAGAGTTTCCTCTGCAATGCCGGTTCTGTAGCCGGATATATCTTCCCATTCCTCTTTACCTTCCTCGGTATCAAGAATTATGCTGAGAAGGGTGTGGTTCCTGATTCTGTCATCTGGTCGTTCTATATCGGTGCGGCTATCCTGATTCTCTGTGTTATCTACACCACGATGAAGGTGAAGGAGTGGAATCCACAGCAGTATGCGGACTATAATGAAGCGAAGAGTGAAGAGGGAGGAGTGAAGAATTCTAATGCTGAGGCTTCTGAAGACAAGGCTGGTTGGATTACTTTGCTCCGCAAGGCGCCATCTACCTTTTGGAAGGTGGGACTGGTTCAGTTCTTCTGCTGGGCTGGTTTCCTTTATCTCTGGAATTATTCTACGGGAGCCATCGCTGAAACCGTATGGAATACGACCGACCCTGCTTCTGAAGCATTCCAGGAGGCAGGCAACTGGGTGGGCATTCTCTTTGCAGTTCAGGCTGTAGGTAGTGTTATCTGGGCTGTCGTTCTCCCTCAGTTTAAGAATACGAAGGTGGCATACGCTGTCAGCTTGATTATTGGTGGTGTGGGCTTTGCTCTCATTCCATTCCTGCACGACCAGTACTTGCAGTTTATCCCATTCCTGATGATTGGTGCCGGTTGGGCTGCTATGTTGGCGATGCCTTTCACCTTTGTTACCAATGCTTTGCAGGGATATGGTCACATGGGTGCTTATCTCGGTCTGTTTAACGGAACCATCTGTATCCCTCAGATTGTGGCTGCCATCTGCGGTGGAACTGTCCTGAGTCTGGTGGGTTCTCATCAGAGCGATATGATGATTGTGGCAGGTATCCTGCTGATTGCGGGTGCGCTGTCTGTGAGCATCATCAAGGATAAGAAATCAGAATAAAATAAGATGAACGATTAATTGATTGTTTCTACGGAGTGAGGGCTGTGCAAACGTTTGCACGATTTGTGAGAAAAAAATATGCAAATTTCAGATACATTTTTCGCTTGTTTTTCTTACCTTTGTAGCATCAAACATAAATTATAACATTTTCAAGAGCCTTTAAGAGTCTTATGACAGTACAGTTTAATATTGAATATAAAGCAATGTTCGGCGAACAGATCGTCGTAAACATTCAGACGGAGGAAGGTGAACTGAAACTTCCTCTCGAGACAACAGATGGTGAAAGATGGGCATGCGACTGGTGTGTTGAATCACCAGAAAAATCGTATACCTATTATTATAGTGTAGAACGTGAAGGAAGAGCAGTCAAGGCCGAATGGCTTATGATTAAGCATCAGCTCGATGTAAATGCCAAGAAGGCTGCGGTTTATACCCTTTACGATCATTGGAAGGTTATGCCTGAGGATGCTTACCTCTACAGCAGTGCCTTTACCGATTGCATCAATCATCAGGTTCCACAGGTGATGAAGCCGGAAACAGGCAGCAAGATTGTGCGTCTGATAGTCCGTGCTCCTCAGCTTCGCGATGGTGAGCGTCTGGGTGTATTGGGTGCAGATAAAGCATTGGGCGCTTGGGATGTGCAGAAGATTCTTCCGATGACTCAGCATACCTATAATGAATGGGTTGCTGATATTGATGCGACTCATCTTGAGGGCAGCCATCTGGAGTTTAAGTTCGTTGCTTTCAGAAATGCAAAGAACAATCTTCTCTGGGAAACCAGCATGAACAGAACCGTGGATTTGCCGGAGATGAAGGCAGGTGAGTTGGTATCTTATGAACTCGACCAGGCTTTCTTCGCTCTGTATAACCGCAAACTTGCCGGAACGCAGGTGCCAGTATTCTCATTGCGTACCCGTAAGAGTGCCGGTATCGGTGATTTCGGTGACCTGAAGACCATGATTGATTTTGTGGCTTCTACCGGTCAGAAGGTGCTCCAGCTCCTTCCTATCAATGATACCACCATCACTCATACATGGACCGACAGTTATCCATACAGCTGCATCAGCGTCTTCGCTATTCATCCGCAGTATGCCGACCTCCATGCTCTCCCTGAGCTGAAGGATGCCAAGGCTCGTGCTGAGGCTGAGAAGACACGTGCTGAGTTGAACGCACTGGATAAGATAGATTACGAGAAAGTAAATGATTTCAAGATAAATTACTTGCGCCAAATCTTCAATCAGGAAGGTGAAAAGATGATGAAGACAGCCGAATATAAGGCTTTCTTCCAGGATACTGAACTGTGGCTGGTTCCTTACGCACAGTATTCATACCTGCGTGATAAGAATGGTACGGCTGATTTCAACCAGTGGCCAGATCATCAGGTATGGGATGAGGCTGAGCGCAAGGCGCTTGCCGACCCTAAGACTGCTGCTTACAAGAACGTGGCGTTCTTCTATTTCGTACAGTTCGTACTGGACCGCCAGATGCAGGAGGCTCACGAGCATGCCAAGGCTAAGGGCGTTATTTTGAAGGGTGATATTCCAATCGGCGTAAACCGCAATGGTTGCGATGTATGGACGGAACCTAAATACTTCAACCTCAATGGTCAGGCGGGTGCTCCACCTGATGACTTCTCTGCCAATGGTCAGAACTGGGGATTCCCTACCTATAACTGGTTTGAGATGCTGAAGGATGGCTGCCAGTGGTGGAACCGCCGTTTCCAGAACATGGCAAGATATTTTGATGCTTACCGCATCGACCACGTATTGGGCTTCTTCCGTATCTGGGAGATTCCGGTAAGCAGCGTGCATGGTCTGCTCGGACAGTTTGCACCTGCGCTCGCCATGAGCCGTGAAGAGATAGAAAGCTATGGTTTGCACTTCCAGGATGACCGTTTTACCCGTCCGTTCATTACCGATTGGGTATTGGACCGTGTGTTCCATGAGCGTGCCGGCGAGGTAAAGGAAAAGTATCTCGACCGTCTGGATGACGAGCGTTATCAGATGAAGCCTGAGGTAGATACCCAGCGCAAGGTAGAGGCTCTCTTTGCTGATGCAACAGATGAGAAGGAACTTTGGCTGCGTGATGGCTTGTATGCCCTGATCAGCGATGTACTCTTCGTACGTGATCATACCAACCCTGGTGTCTTCCATCCGCGTATCTCAGCCCAGCTCGATTTTATCTACGAGTCGCTCTATGATAATGACAAGGCTGCATTCAACCGTCTTTACAATGACTACTTCTATCGCCGCAACAACCAGTTCTGGTATCAGGAGGCGATGAAGAAGTTGCCTAAGCTGGTTCAGGCTACCCGCATGCTGGTTTGTGCCGAAGACCTCGGTATGGTGCCTGATTGTGTGCCATGGGTGATGGATGAACTGAAGATTTTGAGTCTGGAACTCCAGAGCATGCCAAAGGATCCATCGGTTAAGTTCGGACATCTGAGCCGTAATCCATACCGCTCGGTATGTACTATTTCGAGCCACGATATGCCTACTCTGCGCATGTGGTGGGATGAGAATATCCAGCGTACTCAGGAGTATTACAATACGATGCTCTACCGTCAGGGACCAGCACCTCATCCACTCCCAGGCTGGTTGGCTAGTGACATCATCAGCCGCCATCTCACCTCTCCATCCATGCTCTGCATATTGAGCATCCAGGACTGGTTGGCTACCGATGAGGCTCTCCGTCTGCCAGATGCCAATGCCGAGCGTATCAATATCCCGGCTAACCCTAAGCATTACTGGCGTTACCGCATGCACCTCAACATAGAGGATCTGGCTGCTGACAAGCGTTTCGTGCAGAATATCACAGAGATGATTTCGCAGTCTGGAAGATGCTAACTAACATGATTATATATACAGTGCAAACGTTTGCACACTCATTTGCAGAAAAATACCCTCCCAAAACGTGGAGGGTATTTTTGTTTTTTGTATCTTTGCACTATCTTAAGAATAAACAGATAATGATTGAGATAAACTAACGAAGATTCAAAAACAAGAATAAACAACGACTGAACAGTATGAAAAAACTGAATGTATTAGTGATGGGCCTCTTGCTTCCTATGTTGGCAGCAGCCCAGACCGTAAAGTCGCCTAACGGCAACGTCTCGGTAACTTTCTCTTTGACCGAAAAGGGACAGCCTACCTATGAGATGAGCTATAAGGGAAAGACTGTATGTAAGCCATCCCACTTAGGATTGGAGTTGGCGAAGGATAAGCATGCCTCTAAGGGTATGGAGGAAACCAACCTGATGGATGGTTTTACTGAAACTGGCAGCAAGACATCGACTTTCGATGAAACCTGGAAGCCGGTATGGGGTGAAACCGCTACCATCCGCAATAACTATAACGAGATGGAGGTAAACCTGAACCAGGCTGCTTCTAAGCGTAACATCACCATCCGTTTCCGTGTATATGATTATGGTATGGGTTTGCGCTATGAGTTCCCACAGCAGGAGAGTCTGAATTATTTCGTCATCCAGGAGGAGCATACCCAGTTTGCCATGGCAGGCAATCATACTGCTTACTGGATTCCTGGTGATTATGATACACAGGAGTATGATTACAACATTACTCCGTTGACAGGTATCCGTCCAATTATTGCGAAAAACCGTGAAGCTTACAAGAGCAATTCATCTACTACCGTCTTCTCTGATACCGGCGTTCAGACCTCTCTCCAGATGAAGACCCAGGATGGACTCTATATCAACATCCACGAGGCAGCCTGCCTGGATTATCCAACCATGCACCTCAACCTCGACGAGAAGACATTGACCTTCGAGTCTTGGCTCACTCCAGATGCCGTAGGCAGAAAGGGATTCATCCAGACTCCATTCAATACCCCTTGGCGTACCGTAATGGTAAGTGATGATGCACGTGATATGCTTTCATGCAAGTTGACATTGAACCTTAACGAGCCTTGCAAGATTAAGGATACATCCTGGATTCATCCTACCAAGTACTGCGGTGTATGGTGGAACATGATTGTAGGCACCAAGACCTGGAGCTATACCAACGATCTGCCATCTGTGCGTCTCGGCGTTACTGATTACAGCAAGTGCAAGCCTAACGGTACTCATGGTGCAACCAACGAGGAAGTGAAGCGCTACATCGACTTTGCAGCCAAGAACGGTTTGCAGGAAGTATTGGTAGAAGGCTGGAACGAAGGTTGGGAAGACTGGTTCGGTCATCAGAAGCTCGATGTCTTCGACTTCGTGACTCCATATCCTGACTTCGATATCAAGATGCTCAACGAGTATGCTCACTCTAAGGGCGTGAAACTGATGATGCACCACGAGACATCTTCTGCAGCTCTCAACTACGAGCGCCACATGGAAGATGCCTTCAACCTGATGAACAAATATGGTTATGATGCCGTGAAGACCGGTTATGTGGGTGATATCATTCCAAGAGGTGAGTATCACTACAGCCAGTTGATGAACAATCACTACCAGCGTGTCATCGAGACCGCTGCCAAGCATCATATCATGGTAAATGCCCACGAGGCAACCCGTCCTACAGGTATCTGCCGCACCTGGCCTAACCTGGTGGGCAACGAGAGTGCACGTGGTACAGAATATGAAGCATTTGGCGGTAACAAGCCTTATCATACCGTAATGTTGCCATTCACCCGTCTGCAGGGTGGTCCGATGGATTACACTCCTGGTATCTTCGAGACCAAGCTTTCTGAGTGGAGCAACAATAAGAGTTATGTTCATACCACCCTCTGTGGTCAGCTTTCTCTCTATCTCGTAATGTACAGTCCTTTGCAGATGGCTGCCGATCTTCCTGAGCATTATGAGAAGTACGACGATGCCTTCCAGTTCATCCGCGACGTAGCTTGCGATTGGGACGACTCCAAGTATCTGGAGGCAGAGCCAGCCAAGTATATCACCGTAGCCCGCAAGGCTAAGGGTACCGATAACTGGTTTGTAGGTGGCAAGACTGATGCAGCCCGCACAGCCGTAGTAAAACTCGACTTCCTGGATAAGGGCAAGAAGTATGCTTGCGCTATCTATCAGGACGGCAAGACTGCTGACTACGAGAAGAACCCTAAATCTTATCAGATCATCCACAAGACTGTGAAGAAGGGTGATGTTTTGAAGATTAATGAAGCACGTGGTGGTGGTTTCGCCATCTCATTGCTCGCTAAATAAGCCTATAATTTCCGTATTTCCGTCCAACTGTCCGGTTGGTCGGAAATACGCCAAAAATGAGCGTAGATAATTTGTCACAGTTTTCTTCGCTCAGTTCGCTTTAATGTCCTGTATAACAATAACTTAACAATATGAATATCCAAAAACTAATAATTGCAGCATTGACAGCAACCGTTTTACCAACTTCATTGAATGCCCAGCAGACATTCAATGAGATGATGTATTCCAAGGAGAAAACCATGTTTATCCTGAATGCTCCAACAGCCCAAAAGTCTTCTGTAACCCTCCGTCTTTATAAGCAAGGTCAGGGAGGAAAGGCTTATAAAACGCTGAAAATGAAGAAGTTGGGTGATGAACGCTGGGAGGCTACAGTAAAGGGCGACCTCAAGGGAAAGTTCTATACCTTTGATATTGGCAAGGGTGAAACACCAGGTACATTTGCCAAAGCAGTAGGTGTGAACGGAAACCGTGGCGCCATTGTAGATTTGTATGATACCGATCCATCTGGATGGGATCAGGACGTGCGTCCTGCCCTGAAATCGCCAGCCGATCTCGTTGTCTACGAGCTTCACGTGCGTGATTTCTCCATTTCTCCTACATCCGGCTTGAAATATAAGGGTAAATATCTCGCCCTCACCGAGCCTAAGGCCATCGAATACCTCAAGAATCTGGGCATCAACGCCATCCACTTCCAGCCTGTATTCGATTTCGCTTCTATAGATGAGACCCGACTCGACAAACCACAGTTCAACTGGGGTTATGATCCGAAGAACTATAATGTGCCGGAAGGCAGTTACGCTACCGACCCTTATTCTCCAGCAACCCGCATCAAGGAGTTCAAGGAGATGGTGATGGCGCTGCATAAGGCAGGCATTCGAGTAATTTTCGATGCCGTATATAACCATACTTTCGATATCAACGGCAGCAATTTCCAGCGTACCTATCCTGATTATTATTATCGCAAGACCAAGGATGGTAAGTATTCTGACGGTTCAGGCTGTGGCAACGAGACTGCTTCTGAAAAGCCTCTCATGCGCCAGTTTATGCTGGAGAGCGTGAAATACTGGATAGACGAATATCATATCGATGGTTTCCGTTTCGACCTGATGGGTGTTCATGATATCGAAACCATGCAGGCTATCCGTGAGATGGTAAACCGCATCGATCCTGGCATCTATATTTATGGTGAGGGATGGAGTGCAGGCAGCTGTGCTTATCCTACCGAGAAACTGGCGGTGAAGGCGAATACCCAGCAGCTCAAGGGCATCGGTGCTTTCAGCGATGATATGCGCGATGCGCTCCGTGGTCCTTTCTCTGATGACCATCAGGGTGCGCTCCTGGCTGGTCTTACAGGTCAGGAGGAGAGTCTGAAGTTCGGTATTGTGGGTGGCATTGCTCATCCGCAGGTGGATATGACAAAGGTGAACTATGACAAGAAGCCCTGGACCAACAATCCTACCGAGCAGATCAGTTATGTAAGCTGCCACGACGATATGTGTCTGGTAGACCGTCTGAAGGCAAGCATCGCATCTCTTACCGACAAGAATATCCCAGAAGCAATACGTACTGCCGAGTTGCTCCGCATCGATAAGCTTGCGCAGACCTGCGTCTTCACTTCCCAGGGTGTTCCTTTCATCCTTGCCGGCGAAGAGATGCTCCGCGACAAAAAGGGAGTACACAATAGCTATAATTCTCCTGACAGCATCAACCAGTTTACCTGGACCAATCTGCAGAAATATCCGCAGGCGTTTGCTTATTACAAGAGTCTGATCCAGCTCCGCAAGAATCATCCAGCCTTCCGTCTTTCAACAGGCGATAAGGTACGTCAGCATCTGGAGTTCCTGCCTAGTCAGGATGCCAATGGCAACAAGCAGACTTGCCTCGTAGGTTTCCAGCTCAAAAATCTGGAGGGCATTGATGCCTGGAAGAACATCATCGTGATCTATAACTTCAATAAGGAGGCAAAGAAGATGCAGATTCCTGAGGGTAATTATACTGTGGCTTGCTGCAACGGTGTGATTAATGAGGAAGGCTTAGGCTTTGTTTCGGGAAAGGATGTTGAGGTTGCCCCTCAGTCAGCCCTGATACTTTATCAGAAATAGTTTATATATATAATAAGGTGTAATATGAAAAAGATAATAGCTTCTTTATTGCTTATGAGTAGTGCAATAAGTATGAATGCGGCGGTCAACGTGAACCGCATTGAACCTACCGACTGGTATGTGGGCATGAAAGATGCTTCGCTCCAGCTGATGGTGTATGGCAAGGATATCAAGAATGCCGATGTAACGGTAGACTATCCGGGTGTGAAGGTAGACAGCATCGCCCGCCTTGATTCTCCTAATTATCTCCTGGTTTATCTTAACCTCGATGGGGCAAAGGCTGGTGAGATGACCCTCAACTTCAAGCAGGGCAAACAGTCGAAAAAGGTGAAGTATGTGTTGAAGAACCGTGAGATGGCGGGCGACAAGCGCATCGGTTTCTCTAATGAAGATGTGCTCTATATGCTGATGCCAGACCGTTTTGCCAACGGCAATCTGAAGAATGATGCCTTTAAGACGATGCGTGATAAGACCTGCAACCGTGCAGAGCCTAGTCTGCGACATGGTGGCGACCTGGAGGGAATCCGCCAGCACTTGGATTATTTTAACCAGTTGGGTGTAACCGCTCTGTGGTTTACCCCGGTTTTGGAGAACGACAGTCCAAGTAACGGCAAGAACAGCAGTTATCATGGCTATGCTACCACCAATTATTATCGTGTAGACCCACGTTTCGGAACCAATGCCGATTATAAGCAGCTGATAGATGAGGCTCACAAGAAAGGTTTGAAGATTGTGATGGATATGATTTTCAACCATTGCGGCTTCGAGCATCCTTGGGTTGCCGATATGCCTTCAAAGGACTGGTTTAATAAACCAGAATGGCTGGCTCCTGAAAATCAGACTGCCGAGCATCAGAAGAACATCGGTACGGTGGATGGCGCTGCTAAGGTGAACGATAAGTATCTGCAGACCAGTTATAAACTGACTCCGGTACTTGACCCATACGCCAGCAAGGTTGATCTCACTGAAACCGTAGATGGCTGGTTTGTTCCAACCATGCCTGACCTCAACCAGCGCAACCCACACGTTATCAAGTATCTGATTCAGAACAGTGAGTGGTGGATAGAGAGCGCTGGTATCGACGGCATCCGTATGGATACCTATCCTTATGCCGACCGCGATGCGATGGCACACTGGATGAAGGTGCTGGGCGAGGAGTATCCTCACTTCAATACTGTAGGCGAGACTTGGGTAACCGAACCTGCCTATACTGCAGCATGGCAGAAGGACAGCAAACTTTCTGAGAAGAACAGCTATCTGCCAACCGTTATGGATTTCGCCTTCTTCGACCGCATCAATAGTGCAAAGAAAGAGGAGACCGATGACTGGTGGAACGGCATGAACCGTCTCTACAACGTGTTCTGCTACGACTATCTCTATCCTAATCCAAAGAGCGTAATGGCATTCATCGAGAATCATGATACCGACCGCTTCCTGGGTGAAGGCAAGGATACTCTGGCTTTGAAGCAGGCGCTGTCATTGCTTCTTACCATCAATCGCACTCCTCAGCTCTATTATGGTACAGAGGTGCTGATGAACGGTACCAAGAGTGTAACCGATGGCAATGTGCGCAAGGACTTCCCTGGCGGTTGGGCTGGTGATAAGCACAATGCCTTTACGGCAGAGGGTAGAACTCAGGCAGAGAACCTGATGTTCAACTGGCTCAGCAACCTGTTGCACTGGCGCCAGGGCAATGAAGTGATTACTAAGGGCAAGCAGACCCAGTTCTGTCCTCAGAAGGGTGTTTACGTAATTGCCCGCCAGTATAAGGGTAAGAATGTGATGACGGTTATCAACGGCAAGAACGAGGCAAACGAACTGAATGTTTCCCGTTATGCTGAGATTATCGGTTCTCATGACAAGGCTACGGATGTTACAAACGGTCGCACTGTTCTTATCAACAAGAACGTGAAGCTCCGTCCTCGCCAGAGCATGATTCTTGAGTTCTAAAGACTTAGTATCAGTCACTTGATACTTTCATATCTCAGCAGGCTAACGCAGTTATCAGTGTTAGCCTGCTTTTTTTCATAAAAATATTCTTTCGTTTCAATTATTCTTTGTAAATTTGCAGCAGAGTTTAATAACAAACGTCATGAACAAAGAAATTGGTAAATGGTTCTTGGATGTTGCGAAGTATATAGTAACGGCATTTATCTTGACGAATATGTTCGTTAAGATTGATACTTTTATGTCTGCAGTGGGGGCTGTGATAATTATGGCTTTACTGTTTGGTATAGGGGTATTTTTCTTAAAAAGAGACAAAAACTGATTTAGTGTATTAATTAAAAGAGATATGATATGAATTGGAATCTTTTTAGTATGTATATCGCTCTTGCTTTGTTAGGAGTTGGTATGGTCATCTATGCAAAAATAGAAGACAGGAAGAAAGGAAAATAATGATTAGAAGATACATTCTAACCTTTATAGCAGCATTGATCGTTACCTTGAGCAGTTGGGCGCAAGGTGGGCTGCCTAGTCGCTATAATGTAAGCTATCTCAATATGGCTGCAGGTATGCCGAATAATTTTGCTGATGATATCTTTCAGGATTCTTACGGCTTCGTATGGATCAGTACGCATGGTGGTGGACTGGTACGCTACGATGGCTTCAATTTCATGAACTTCGGTTTGGGGTCTGTAGGAATCAGTCTGCGAAGCAACAGTTGCCGTAATGTCTGCGAAGATCCGTTCAAGCGCCTTTGGGTGGCTTTCGAGGAAGGTCCGCAGGTGCTCGACCTCAATACCATGCAGCCTGTAGTTCCACCTTGTGAGGACAGCCAGGTAAAGGCACAACTCAACAAAGTATTCAAGAACCTTTGCACCCGAATATATTGTGATGCAAAGGGCAATATATGGATGCTGTCTGTCAACCAGCTTACCCGTTTTGGCTTTAACGAAAAGGGCGAGGTGAGCAGCGTCTTGTCCACATCCTATCCTTATAATGCTCCCGACCTCGGAATCTGTGATGTCTATCGCAGAGGAACGGTTGTATTATGCAACAATGGAGTGGTGAGCGAGTTTTCTGTGAAGAACAATCAGCTCGTAGCAAAGAATATCTCATCCCTGTTTCCACCGCTCGAAGGCTGGTATGCCAGTGCCATCATCTCATATCATGGCAAGATATGGATGGGTACGAATCGCGGATTGCTTAATAGCGGCAAGCAGGAATTCCATTGCTCTGCTACCGACCATTCGCTCCAGCACGAAGTAGTGACGAGCCTTGCCGTTTCTCCAGATGACAAACTTCTGGTCGGAACGCTCTGTGGCGTAGATATCTTCAATGATAAGACCGGAGAGATAGAACATTGGAACACTGCTACGGCTGTGAATCCGCTGAGCAGCAACTTTATCAACAGTCTTTTCTCAAAGAACGGACAGATATGGGTAGGCTCTGAGACGGGTGGTGTTACCAAGCTGGCTCCACGTCAGCTGAATTTGGAATTCTACCGTCACGACCCCGCCACCCCGGGCAGTATCTCTCCTAATGCTGTCAATGCCATGTATGCGGCAGCTGACGGAACCCTGTGGGTAGGAACCGTAGAGGGAGGTCTCAATGCCTTGACTCCAGGCAGCATGAACTTTGTTCATTATACGGTGGCAAATTCCGGTTTGCCGCATAATACCGTCTCGGTTCTTGCAGCCGATAACCGCAATCAGCTCTGGATTGGTACCTGGGGAAGGGGCTTTGCAGTGATGAATCTCAGTCAGCCGGGCAAGATTATTCCTCTGGTGATAGATGCTAAGCATCAGCATTTACTTAACTTTGCCGGTGCTTTGGCTTACGATCCTATCAATGATGGTATGTGGCTCGGAACCAATGACGGCCTCTTCTTCTATGATATGAAGCGCCGTCAACTCATCGAACCTTTCAGGGGATGCCAGAATGTGCGCGGCTGCATCGGTTCTCTGATAACCCGAAAGGGCAAACTCCTGATGGGTTGTGTGCGGGGAATGGTAGAGGTCGACCTCAAGTCGCGTGCTCATGGCAAGGGCGATTTCGCTGTGACGTATCATCAGTATAAACTCGACAATCCGAAGAGCGGAGTCTTCGATAAGATATTGTCTTTCTGCCAGGCTAAGGATGGAAAGATATGGATGGGCAGTAACGGCTACGGTCTGTATTGCTATACCAGCGATAAAAACGGAAAGACTCAAGTGAAGTCGTATACCACCAATAACGGACTTGCCAATAATATCGTGAAGGGTATTGTAGAGGATAACCAGGGTATGTTGTGGATAGCTACCGATAACGGACTCTCTATCTTCAATCCGAAGACCGAGGCATTCTGCAGTTTCTCCCGTGAAGACGGTCTGATCAGTTCGCAGTTCTATTTCAATGGAGCCATCCGCAATGCCAAGGGCGAAATATTCCTGGGCACCGATGCGGGTATGATGGCTGTAAAGGGCATAAACCGTTCTGTGCATCAGACGGGTAAGTTGTGCTTTACCGAACTTCTGGTAGATAACCAGCCTGTCTTTGCCGGCAGCGATTATCTGGAAGAAGACATCTCCAACGCCAGAAAGTTGCGTATCCATGAGAGTGATAAGTCGTTTACCCTCTTTTTCTCAGCGCTCAATTATGGCAGCGAGAGTCAGGGTGTATATCTCTATCGCATGAAGGGATACGAGAATGAGTGGGTTCAGCTCAAGGCTGGTCAGCATAGTGTGCGTTATTCCACTCTGCCAGCTGGAGACTATAAGTTTGAGGTGAAATATATCCCATCTATCAATTCCGACAAGGAGCAGGTGATCTCTGTAGAAGTTCAGATTACTCCTTATTTCTGGAAGAGCTGGTGGTTTGTTACCCTTATTCTAATAGGTATCATCGCCTTGCTCCAATATGCTTATGTGCGCCGTCTCAACAAGATGCGCGAAGAGGAAGTTGAGGCTTTGTACCGTCCTATCGAGGCAGCGATGAAGGAAAGTGATGAACCAGAAAAGCTGCAGAGTCGCATCCAGATGATTCTGCAGAACCAGAAGCGTTATCAAGACAGTCAGAAGAAGAGCATTGAGGCTGACAGGAAGATGGTAGAGGAGACTATGCGTCCATTCATGGAAGAAGTGATGGATGTGATGGAGAAGAATTACGATAATTCGGAGTTTGGTGTACAGGAACTGGCAGATGCCTTGGGTATATCCCGCAGTGTACTGAGCAAGAATCTCTCCAAGGAGACAGGCTTGCCAACAGCCCAGTTTATCCGCAACTACCGTCTCGACATCTCGCGCAAGATGATGGCTGATAAAACTTCCAACCGAAATATCACGGAGATAGCCTACCGTGTAGGCTTCAACGATCCGAAGTATTTCACCCGTTGCTTCACCAGGCAGTTTGGCATCTCGCCGACTGCATATAAGGATCAGTTGGATTCTCAGGGTTCAGATATGGCATAGTTCTCCTTGGATTCTTCGGAGAAATAATGTTCCTGGATGTGATAATTTGTTAAGCAAATAAAATAAAACCGAGGGGTTACTTGATATAAGTCAAGTAACCCCTTGTTTTGTATGTGTGGGTACACAACTGGTGGATAAGCACGTAATATCCTTAAAAATCTACTGTTTATGCGTTTTGTCCACCTATAAAACCCATTTGTCCACCCTATATAATCCGATTAATTGTACTTTTGCCACTGAAAAATGATGGTTGATGTATAGTTTGGCCAGCATTAATCATTTCATCCGCAACCTAAAAAGAAAACGGACGAAGTAATAACAAACTGTAAAAATAGAATAAACAAAGTATAAACCTAAAAATTGATAAGCAATGAGGAAACAATTATTCTCTATGATGCTATGCCTAGGTGCTGTTGGTGGTGCTTCTTTTGTCACCCCAATGCCCGCAATGGCTGCAGTTGCACAAGATCAGGTGATCACGGTCAAGGGACATGTTGTAGATGATCAGGGTGAACCTCTGATTGGTGCAACAGTTAAGACTAAAGATGCCAAGACTGGTGCAGTTACCGACTTAGATGGTAATTTTGAAATTCGAGTAAAGGCTAATGCGACTCTTTTCGTGAGCTATCTTGGCTACAAGGAGCGTGAGATTGCAGTGCGCGGTCGTGCCATTATCGAATCTATCCAACTCTCTGCCGACAATCAGGTGCTCGACCAGGTTGTAGTAGTGGGTTATGGTACACAGAAAAAGGCAGACCTTACCGGTTCTGTATCTATCGTAAATGCTGAGGAGATGAAGAAGGTGTCAAACTCTAACATCTCTACTATGCTTGAAGGTAAGGTTGCCGGTGTGCAGATTACATCAGACGGTCAGCCTGGTGCAGATCCTACTGTGAGAATTCGTGGTATCGGTTCTTTCGGTAGCACAGCTCCTCTTTATGTCATCGATGGTGTGCCAATGGGTACCACTATCCGTGACTTCTCTCCTAATGATATCGAGACCATCCAGATCTTGAAGGATGCTTCTGCGGGTGCCATCTACGGTTCTCGTGCTGCTAATGGTGTCGTTATCATCACTACCAAGAATGGTAAGAAAGACCAGCCTTTGAAGGTAAACTACTCTGGTTACTTCGGTGTTGACCAGATTCCTAGTGATGTATATGATGTGATGAATGCCGACCAGTATAGCAACTATCTCGGTCAGGCTTGCAAGAATTCAAACACTCAGTTGCCTGGTGGATATAGTCTCGGCGAGGATGGTAAATATCATTTCCAGGATGCAACCAATACAGACTGGTTTGACGAGGTATTCAAGACTGGTACCCGACAGAACCATAACGTAGCCCTCAGCGGTGGTAGTGCCAACAGTACTTATAATGTATCTCTCGATTACTTCAACCAGAATGGTACATTGCAGGGTGCAGGTCCTAACTATGAGCGTTATACAGCTCGTGTAAACAACACTATGGACACCAAATTCGTGAAGTTCCGTACTAGCTTGGTATATTCTCATTCAGACCAGGACAATATGGGTCTTTCTAATGTCGACGGCTATGTTCAGGGGCTTTATGGCGATGTAACTAACGTGCTCCGTGGTACACTCTTGATGCAGCCAACCATCAAGGCTTATGATAAATCAACATGGGTTCTCGATGACAAGGTAGGTGCAGCTAATGGTTATCGCTACGATGCCTATGGCTATGGTGTTTACTATGATGGCATCCACGGTGATATCTCTGCATCCAACCCATTATTGGTGAATAACCTCTTGCAGCGCAACACTTTGGTGGACCGCTTCGTAGGTACGGCTTCTGCTGATGTAGACCTCTTCAAGATGGTAGGCATTAAGAGCAAGAACCATGGCCTTCATTATAATGTGAACCTCTCTTATAGCAAGACCGAGGCTAAGGACAAGACTTGGATTCCTTCCTGGATTCAGAGCAACCGTGTATACCTCGCCAAGGAGAACGAGCGTTTGACCAAGGGCTCTCGTAACTACAGCGATGCTTTGGTAGAGAATACTATTACATACGATGGTAAGATTGGTAAGCACAACATCAACCTGCTCGCTGGTATGACCTATGAGGAGGAGAATACTAATCTCCTGACTGGTTGGGGTGTCAACTTCTCAGAACCATACTTCCTTCAGCTTCAGAATGCAAAGACCACATACTCTTCTTCTTATGAGTATAAGCATAGTCTGGCATCATACATTGGTCGTTTGAACTATAACTATGATGAGAAGTACTTGCTTTCTGCTGTAGTACGTCGAGATGGTAGCTCACGTTTGACCAAGAATATCCGTTGGGCAACCTTCCCTTCTATATCAGTAGGTTGGCGTTTCGATAAGGAAAAGTTCTTCCCTATCAGCCGCGACATCGTTAACATGTTCAAGGTGCGTGCCAGCTATGGTGAGCTCGGTAACGAGAACATCGGTGAGTACCAGTATATGGCTACCATGAACCGTAACAACATGACTTACAGCTTCGGAAACAATAAGGTGACAGGCTCTAAGATTGCTTCATACGTAAATGAAAACATTGCATGGGAGAAGAAGAAGACTACCAACGTAGGTATCGACCTGGCAATGTTCAATAACCGATTGGAGTTCACTGCAGAGTGGTATAAGAATAAGTCAGAAGACTTGCTTTATGGTGTGCCTGTGCCAGAACAGACAGGTGTAGCTAATACTACTGTAACCATGAATGCAGCCTCTATGGAGAACAGTGGTTTCGAGTTCAGTGCTACCTATCGTAACCGTGACCATGCTTTTAAGTATGATATCAGTGCCAACTTGAGTACCTTGAAAAATAAGGTGACCTCTCTCGGATTTGGAACAAAATCTTATATTACCGGTCCTTATGCAACATACGTAGGCCAAGAGATTGGTCAATTCTATGGATGGGTATATAAGGGAATCGCACGTACCCAGGATGATTTGGACAACAATGCAGTTCAGCAGGGTGCCAATATTGGTGACTGCCTCTATGAGGATATCTCAGGTCCTAATGGAACTCCTGATGGCGTAATCGATGCTTACGATCAGACTGTATTGGGTAGTGGTCTTCCTAAGGTAAACTTCGGTTTGAGCACCCACATGGAGTATAAGGGTTTCGACCTCAATATCTCTACCTACGGAGTATTGAATTACCACGTAACTGATGATATCTATAATAGCTTGAACTCTTGCTATGGCTATGGCAATAAGGATGTTGCAATGCTTGATGCCAACCGCTGGTCAGAGGATGGTTCTACCTATCTCTCTAATGTTCCTCGCACATATGCAGCCAACAACGCTACTTTGGGTTGGAATGACCTCTTCAGCTCTCGCAAGATTCAGAATGCTGCTTATTGGAAGATTGCCAACGTAGAGTTGGGTTACAACTTCCCAGACAAGTGGTTTGGTGGATATGTAAATGGTGTACGTCTCTATGTATCAGCACAGAACCTCTACACCTTCACAGGCTATCATGGATATAATGTAGATTATGCTGGCGGTACCTTCACTCCAGGTTACAACTTCTGCTCTTTCCCAAGTGCCAGAACATTCATGTGTGGACTCCATTTCACATTCTAATAGAATGAGAAGAGCAAACTATAAGAATCATTATTATTTAAAGAACATTTGATATGAAACTATATAAATTATCATTAGCTCTGTTCCTTGGTCTCGGTACAATGGCGATGACATCGTGCGAAGACAAGTTGGATGTGACAAATCCTAATGAGCAGACAACTGGTACATTCGGCTTTACTTCTGACGACTTGGAAGAGTGCGTCATAGCCGCTTACCATGACCTTCGTATGGAGGGTTCCACTGGTCGTGTAGGTTATACCCTAGACGCTGTTCGTGGTGATGAAGTCTGGAATGCATCACAGGTATGGTATATGCCATTCGATGATATGGATGACCCGGTAACAGATGAAATTTCATTCTGGCCATGGCGTGAGTATTACTATGCCATTAATGTATGTAACTTCATTCTTTCGCGCACAACAGGTGATAATGCTCAACTCAGTGAAAATATGAAGCGCATTAAGGGACAGGCTCTCTTTATCCGTGGTTTCGCTTATTATAATCTGGTAGGTTATTATAAAGATGTACCATTGATTACTGATTATTCTACCTATTCTTCACTGGATGGTCTTTATGGTGCCAATAATACAAGCGATGAGGTCTTGGATCAGGCAGAAAAAGACTTGAAGGAGGCTATGGAGTTGCTTCCTAACCGTCAGGCTGGTGGCGAGTGGGCAAAGGGACGTGCTACTTGTGGTGCAGCTGCAGGTTACTATGCACGTACTTTGATGTTCCGTCACAAGTATAGTGAGGCTTTGGACGTTCTCAAGGATATCATCGGTGGTACTAAGTACGGTAAGTATAAGTTGATGGCTAATTATGGCGACAACTTCCGCGAGGGCTCTGCATACGAAAATAATGATGAGAGCCTCTTTGAGGTACAGTATCTGGATTATGGTACTCAGGGCGTTGACGATGAGTGGACTCCTGTCAATGTAAGTCCTAATGCGACTCAGGGACATGCAGTAGAGTCTAACTTTGCTCCTGGTGACTTCGGTGGATGGGCAGACCTTTCTGCATCACCATGGTTGTATAACCTCTTCAAGGAGGAGCGTACTACTGCAGGTAAGCTTGATCCACGTCTCTACTGGACTCTCGGTACATACGAGAAAGAGTGGGAAGGTTTTGAAAATGGCAACGTAGCTTATACCAAGAAGATTACAGCTACTGATACGCTCAGAACCAACAATAACTATGGTGGTATTCCAATTGCCAAGTGGACTAATATGCGCACAGGACTTTATTCATCTGTAGCTACAGGTCTTCGTTGTGGTATCAACCTCCGTATGATGCGTTACTCAGATGTTTTGCTTCGTGCAGCTGAGTGTGAGAATGAGGTAAACGGACCTACAGAGCAGGCTATCAAGTGGATTAATGAAGTTCGTCAGCGTGCAGGCTTGGCAGATTTGAAGCTTGAGGATTTCAATACAAAGGATAAACTCTTTGAGCAGATTGCCAATGTGGAGCGTCCTAAGGAGTTCGGTTGTGAGAATGGCCGTGGTATGGACTTGATCCGTTGGGGATTCTTCTATGATAATGGTCGTCTGGATCAGTTGAAGGAGCATGGAACATTCTACAAGAGCAAGACCATTGATGTAAAAACTCCTGTTACTTATGCTCAGACAAAGACAGACCCTGAACATGTAAAGAGCTCATACGATACCTATTTACCAGGTCATGAGTTCTTGCCAATCTTCCAGACGCTCTTGAACAATAACCCTAACTTAAAGGGTAATTCTGCGAATGATGGTATTGACAACTCAACCGATTTCTTCGGAAGAGGTTGGACCGTTCATCCTGTAGTAGATTTGAGCAAGTAACAATATTCATGATCATATAAAATAGAATAACAATATGAAACACCTAAATAAATTAGCATCAGTCTTCTGCGTAGCAGCCATGGGCTTGACTGCGCTGACAGGATGCGAGGGAAGTGACATGTTTAGTGTCAATGGACCTGATTGGCTTTCTGAAAAGATAGATTCAATCGCCAATAGCAACAAGGGTACTGCGCCTACCATCTCGCCAACTACCCTTGGTGCAACAGATAATAGCGATGCCTGGTGGACATCTCACCTGGATGCTGATATCAAGATTGAAAGTAATAAGTCTTATTCAACGACATTTACCAACTATACCTCTGGTGCAAATAACTATAACAACTATGTTGTAGTGCTTCGCAAGGCTGATAAGACTGAGTATTGCTGCCTGCGTTCTGATGATTACGGCTGGGGTGACAGCTTTGCCAGCTGTACACACAGCAACTCTGCATCAGATGATTGGGGAGCATGGCTGGCTCAGATGAATGGTGCTAAAGTAACTGTAACCGTAACCAACTATGGTGATAATACAGCAGATGTTGTAGCTGAGGTTACCGGTACTGAAGGATTGACTTCTACCCAGAAATATTTGGGTATCCCAGTTGAGAGTGCAGACCTCTATCTTGACTTCACAACCGATGGTTGTCACTATGTATTCGACAAGGCAGAGATGGATGTGGCTGATGTAAAGGATCAGCAGCCAGAGTCTATGGAGTTGATTGATGTTCCTGCCGAAGTTGACAAGGGTACTTCCTTGAAGGATTTCACTTCTACATTGAAGGCAAAGGTTACTTACGCTGATGGCGCTGTCAAGGAAGTGACTGCCAGTGACCTTGAATTCGTCGTAGTTCCTGATATGGAGACTGTAGGCGAGAAGTATGTTGTTGCAACATTGAAGAAGACTCTTTTGGGTAAGACTGCAGATAAGACCATCAGTGCAAATGCCAAGTTTAGCGTTGTGGCTGGTATCAAGAGCATCACCGTAACCAAGGCTCCTGAACATACCAATTACTACTTCTTCAACTCTTCTGCTTTTGCGAGTGCAGATCGTACCTTGGCTTTCGATCCTACGGGTATGGAGGTTACTGCCAAGTATGTAGAAGGCGAGGATGCAGTTCTCGACAACTCTAAGTTGACCTTCTCTGCTATCCCTGCTACTGCGGGTGAGCATGAGGTGACTATTACAACCGAGAATGGTCGCAAGACAACAGTTAAGGTAAATGTAGCTGAGTCTAAACTCGTTGCAGCTAATCCAACTCCTTCTGTGGTTGGTGCTACTGATAATTCTTCTGCATTCTGGACAGAATTCTCTGATGATATCAAGGTTCCTGCAGGAAAGACTTTGGAGTATGGTTTCACAAACTATACTGATGCTGCTTTAAATTACCACAACTTCTGTGTAATCCTGCGCCAGGCATCTTTGACAGAATATGTGGTAGTTCGTGCAGATAACTATGGTTGGACTTACGATAACTCAGGTCCTTATGGATACAAGGATTGTACACCTTCTGGTGGACAGACTGACTGGGCTGCATGGTTGGCTGCCATGAATGGAGCTAAGTGTAAGGTTTATATTACCAACAACAACAATGGTAGAGCTGACATCCAGATAACTATGCTGGGTAATGATGGAGTAACATATACTCAGTCTTACTTGGGTATCTCTGGTATTGATGTAAACGACCTTCAGTCTGCGTTTACCGTAGAAAATGCGCATATCGTATTCGGTTCAGCTGCTGCCCGCAAGCACTATGCACGTGCTCACCGCAGATAAAAGATTTTTGAAATAGTATAAAAGGCATGACTTATGTGAAAACACGTTTCCACGTAGGTCTGCCTTTTTGCTTAATTTTCAAGGCTTTTTTAGTCTTAGAATAAAAGCAATCAATTAACAAGTATCATTCATGAAGAAATTATTACTCTCAATGCTGGGCCTTGCTGCCATCGGTGCAAGTGCCCAGACTCAGGTCAGCGATAACGACCTGACGAATGCTTATACGTCGAGAACATATAGTAAGCGTGTGGTTTGCCACGACCCATCCATCGTGGTAGATGACATCACCAACCCTAGCTCGCCTACCTATTATATATATGGTTCTCATCTGGGAAGAGGCAAAACCACTTCGGCTAGCAACTACCAGGAATGGTCAACTTTCAAAGCGGGTGAGGAGGCAACAAGCAATGTAAACAGTCTCTTTGCCAATAAGCAGGGTACCTTGGTGAATTATGCCAATGCTTACGCTTCTCACCTCATCACAGAAGTAAAGAACAGTAAGGGTGAGAAGGTGAAGTTCGGCAACTTCAATGCCCACGGCTGGCAGTATAAAGGCTATAATGTGCAGGGCAATCAGTGGGCACCAGACATCGTATACAACAAGACCATGAAGAAATGGTGTATGTATATGAGTCTGAATGGAGACCACTGGTGCTCTTCCATCGTATGCTTTGTTTCAGATAATATCGAAGGACCTTGGGTTTATCAGGGACCGGTGGTGTTCTCCGGTTTCCAGGGCTCATACGCTCACAACTCATACGCTGCTGCGGATGACTGGAAACATACCGACTTTGCCATTGCCACAGGCGAAACCGCTCTTCCTTCCCGTTATAAGGTGGGCGATAAATGGGGAACCTATTGGCCGAACTGTATCGACCCATGCGTCTTCTATGATGACAACGACAACCTCTGGATGAGCTACGGCTCCTGGTCGGGGGGTATCTTTATGATTAAGTTGGATAAGACCAATGGTCTCCGCGACTATACCTATACCTTCCCTTACGAGGTGAATGGCAAGGTCACCACTCCGGGTGCTGCCAGTGCCAACTGTACCAGCGACCCTTACTTCGGTAAGAAGATTGCCGGCGGATATTACGTATCAGGCGAGGCAAGCTATATTCAGAAGATAGGCAAGTACTACTTCCTCTTCATGAGCTATGGTGGCTTGAAAAGCGATGGCGGTTACCAGATGCGCATCTTCCGTTCAGAGAATCCAGATGGTCCTTACAAGGATTGCTATGGTACATCGGCACTCTTCAAAAGTTATAAGATGAACTATAGTTCTACCACTGCCGACAACCGTGGCGTATTGCTCTTTGGTGGTTACCAGTGGGATGCAATGAGCGGTGCTGAAATAGCACAGGGTCACAACTCTGCGTTCGTAGACAAGCAGAACCGTTCTTTCGTGGTTTACCACACCCGTTTCAGCAATGGTGGCGAGGGCCATCAGGTTCGTGTTCATCAGCTCTTCCTTAATGACGAGGGGTGGTTGATGGCAGCTCCATTCGAGTTTGACGGCGAGACCATCACCGATGCAGCTATCGCTTCCAAGGCATCTATCGCAGATGCTGACATTGCAGGCGACTATCAGTTTATGCGTCATCAGTATGGTCAGAATACCAAGGCAAAGGCTTTCGAGACTCCTGTGAACATCACTCTCAATGCCGATGGAACCATCACCGGTGCCGAGAAGGGAACCTGGAAGCGTACGGCTGGTACTGATTACATCCACCTGACTATCAATAATGTAGTTTATCGTGGTGTGTTGGTTAAGCAGACCATCGACTATACCAATATCCCAGCCATCGCCATTTCTGCTCTCTCATCATCAAGCGGAAGCCTGACCATGGGACAGAACAACTACACCTATCAGCAGGAGGTTTGGGCTGTAAAGGCAGATGCCAAGGCTGCCATCAAATACACCCTCAACAAGATGACATCGCCATTCTCTGACGGTGCCACTCTGAATGCGGCTCCTTCTTTGCCTACACAGGGTAAGATGGGCGCAAATATTTCCTGGACATCAAGTGATCCGTCTATCCTGACCGATGAGGGCAAGGTAAAAGGCAAGGGTAACGTTACTATGACCATGACCATCAGCAAGGACGATTATGAGTATGTAAAGGATTATACCCTGAATATCGATGCTGAGGCTGAGGAAACGACTCCGGTTTACTATCCTGTTTCTCAGCAGAAAAACAAGACTGCAGGATTCTGGACAAACTTCTCTTCTGATTATGTCTTGAAGTCAGGCAAGAAGGCTGAGTTCAAGTTCTATAATTATAGTGATGAGGTTAATAATTGGGACAATTGGGCATTGGTTGCTGCATCGGCATCTCGTGGAGCTTCTAATTATGCAGAGTATTTCGTGCTTCGTAACGACAATTATGCATGGTTTACAAAATTGGGTGGTAACACCAATGAAAATACAGCCAATGTGCAGTTTACCTTGGACAATAATTTCGATTGGACTAATTTCAAGCAAGATATGAATGGTTCTTTGGTCGATATGGTTGTTGAGTATGTTGCAAGCGGTACCATCAAGGTGAATGCTACGATAACAAAGGATAAGAAAACTTATAATTATGCCTTTAGTATGACTTCTAACACAATTAAGGGAGACGTAACTCTCTTCTTCGTGAACGAGAAATCTTACATCGACGGCTCAAGCCTTTCTACAGGCATCTCGAACCCTATCATCATCCAGAAGAAGAATGATGGCAAGTGGTTCAACCTCTCCGGTCAGCAGGTAGACAAGAGCTACAAGGGTGTAGTGATTGTGAACGGAAAGAAATTTGTGAACAAGTAATTCTCTTATATATATAATAAGGTGTAATTATATGAAGATTTCTAAAATACTATTGGGAGCAGCAATGATTATTGCTGCTCCTGTTGTAAAAGGCGGTTGTCAGATGATGGCACAGAATGCTCCGCATGAACCGATTGTGGTAGATACTCCTTTTGTCCACGCCCCCGTGATGGCTTACGAGAATGGCAAGTACTATCTTTACTGCACAGGTCATGGCATCACGCAGATGACTTCCACCGACCGCAAGCATTGGACCATCGTTCCTCAGGGCGTGCTCAAGAACAGCGAGATTCCGGCATGGACACACGACAGTGTGCCTGGTTTTACCACTCATATCTGGGCACCGGATGTTATCCGATTCAAGAACAAGTGGTATCTGGCTTATTCCTGTTCTACCTTTGGCAAGAATACTTCTGCCATCGGCTTGCTGAGCAATACTTCCTTATCTGATAAGGATGGATGGAAGGATGAGGGCTGCCTCGTCGCCTCCAAGGGTGATAGAGACAACTGGAATGCCATCGACCCGAATTTCATCGTTGATGAGAAGGGAACCCCTTGGCTTACCTGGGGCTCTTTCTGGGATGGCATCCAGATGATCAAGTTGGATAAGAAGACGATGCATGTCAAGAAGGGTGCCAAGCCTCAGACCATCGCCCGTCGTCATGCCGTGGGCGATACTTCTGCAGAGCCGAATCCTACTTCTAAGTTTGCCGGCACCAATGCCATCGAGGCTCCTTTCATCATGAAGTATGGAGGTTATTACTATCTCTTCGTGAGCTGGGATTACTGCTGCCGTGGCATCAAGAGCAACTATCGTGTTGCCGTGGGCAGAAGCAAGAAGGTGGCTGGTCCTTATCTGGACAAGGATGGCAAGGACATGCGCAATGGCGGTGGCACCTTGCTGCTGGAAGGCGACAAGAAGGAATATGAGGCGATGGGTCATTGCTCTGCCTACTCTTTCCCTGATGGCGATTACTTCTTCTGTCATGGTTACAGCGTACCGAAGAATGGCGCCAGCATCCTGGTTCAGAAGAAAATCAACTGGACGGAAGATGGATGGCTGACACTGGAATAGCCTCGATTTTTAAAACACGGACAAATTGAATTTGTCCGGCTCTTTTGTCCGGCGGCTTGTAAGTTATTGAAAATAAGTAGCTTGTGAGACTGCGGACAATTTGTCCGGACAAATTCAATTTGTCCGTTTGTTTTTTTTAGCCCTTTTTGGCTTGAAAACAATGGGTTATGATGCCGAAACCTATGAGATGCTGGGAAGAAACCTATGAGTTATGATGAAAGAAACTATGAGTTGTGGGGGAGAAAACTATGACTTAGTTTTTTTAACACAAAGCTCTAAAGCAGCCAAAGGAGAATAAGAGAGGTTGGAACGTAAACAGTTGGGAATGAGTAGATTTGCACAAAGTTGCCAAATCGGCATAAAGCAAGCGAGTGAGGAATATTGAAGTAGTTCAGTTACTAAATCGTGAGCCACAGTTACCTATGCAAAGCAGGTAACAATGCGGAAAGGCAACTTTGTGCATCAACGGATTTTATTGCGCTGATTCTCAATGTTTTGCGTATCAAGGAACGCTTACAAAATGATTATATTTGCACACTCAAAATGTAAGCGTTATGAAAATCGAAAAATTCAAGGTGTTGCTCTACCTAAAAAAGAGCGGAATGGACAAGAATGGAAAAGCTCCCATCATGGGACGCATCACGGTGAACAGGACTATGGCGCAGTTCTCCTGCAAGTTGTCTTGCACTCCATCGCTTTGGAATCCTCGTGCCAGCCGATTGGAGGGCAAGAGCAAGGAAGCCGTGGAGACCAACAAGGACATCGAGCAGTTGTTGCTTTCCATCCAAAAGGCTTTCGATGTGCTTGTGGAAAAGAGAACGGACTTCGAGGCTAAGGATGTCAAGGAGGCTTTGCAGGGCAGCGTCAAGACACAGACCACCCTTCTCTCCTTCGTGGACGAGCATATCAGTGAACTCAGCACCCATGAGGGCATCGATATGTCGAAGAGCAGTGTCTGGACTTACAGAAAGATTCGCAAGAATCTCGCTGAGTTCATCGGGGAGAAGTATAGGTTGACTGATTTGGCTTTCGGACAGCTGACCGAGCCTTTCATCAGTGACTTTCACCATTACTTGCTTGACGAGAAAGGCTTTTCATCAGGAACCATCACCATCTATGTGTCGCTCTTCAAGAAGATGTGCCGCATTGCCTTTGAGCGAGGCTTGTGCAAGAACCTGCTGTTCGCCCATTATCGGGTTGGCACTCCAAGGGTTACGACACCCAAGGCTCTCAGCATGTCTGATTTCATAAAAATCCGTGATGTGGAACTGCCCGAAGACAAGCCGAGACTATCCGTTAGCCGTGACCTGTTTCTTTTCGCCTGCTATGCAGGAACAGCCTTCATAGACACCGTTTCCATCACGAAAGCCAATGTCAAGGTGTTGGAGGATGGTGACAAATGGCTCATCTATAACCGCAAGAAGACCGGAACACTTGCCAGGGTGAAACTCCTGCCCGAGGCGTTGGAGCTGATGGCGAAATACGAGGACGGGGCAAGAGATACCCTTTTCCCATTGCTGAGCACGAATCGTGTTCGTATCGATCTCATCACCATCTGCAAGTTGGCGGAAACGAGCAAGACCTATTCCTACCATTCGGGACGACACTCGTTCGCCAGCCTCATTACGCTGGAGGCTGGTGTGCCGATGGAGACCATCTGCAAGATGCTCGGTCACAAGGATGTGAAGATGACGCAGCGGTATGCGAGAGTAACCCAAAAGAAGCTGTTTGAGGACATGGACAAGTTCATCGCTGCAACCGAGAAGGACTTTATTCTCGCATTATGAACAAGGCTTTCAACTTTTCTTTTTACAGTTTCAACTACATTATTATATTATAAGGACAACAACTATGAGCAGAAGTACATTTTCAATTTTGCCTTACATCAACAGACAGAAGGTGAAGGCAGACGGAACAGCCAACATACTTTGCCGCATCACCGTTGACGGCAAAAGTGCAGCCATTTCCACAGGCATATCCTGTACCCCACAGGAGTGGAACGCCAAGAAGGGAGAGGTACGGAACGCAAGGGACAACGGACGATTGGCAAGTTTCCTTGCTGAGGTCAAGGATAAATACAACTCACTTCTTACCACCAATGGCATCATCACCGTGGAAATGCTGAAGGCAGTGTTGAAGGACAAGGACACGACAGGAAGGTTCTTGCTGAACTTTGGTGATACCATCGTGGAATGGTATCGAACCTCAAAAGCCAGACAAACCTTTCTGCACAAGCGAACATGGCAGAAGAACCTGAGAGCCTTTGTCCATTCGTTGGATAAGGACGACATCGCCTTTGAGGACATAGACGAGAATTTCGGGGAGGAATACAAGCTATTCCTGAAACGAGACCAGGGACGCATCGACAGCTACGTGAACCATTGCCTTCTCTGGCTGAACATGTTGATGTACAAGGCAGTGGACAGGAGCATTATCCGCTTCAATCCCATAGCCAAGATAGGGTATGAGAAGAAGGCAGCCCCGAAGATGACCCATATCAGCAAGGCAGACTTCATCAAGATGCTCTCTACCCCGATGGCTGACGAGCGAACGGAGCTTGCACGCAGATGTTTCATTTTTGCCTCGCTCACCTCCTTATCCTATATAGATGTAAAGAAACTGTACCCTCACCATATCAGTGAGAACTCCGAGGGTAGGAAGTTCATCCGCAAGGAAAGAGAGAAGACAGGCGTGGAGTTCTTCGTGCCACTCCATCCGATAGCCGAGAAGATTCTTTCGCTCTACAATACCACGGACGACAGCAAGCCTGTTTTTCCACTGGGTGAGAAGAAAGACATCTATCTTGATGTGCATACCCTTGGAATGGTGCTTGGCATAAGTAATAAGTTGGGATTCCACGCCAGCCGCCATACATTCGGAGTCTTGATGCTCAACGAGGACATTCCCATCGGCAGCATAGCCAAGATGATGGGACACGCAGACATTACAAGCACACAGGTCTATGCGCAGGTGACGGAGCAGAAGATTTCAAATGACATGGATAAGCTTATTGCCAAGCGAGAAAGGAACAGATTATCGAACGAAAAAACTATTGGAAAATGAACAGAGGAGTTATAACTATCAGCGAGAGCGGAACGGTATCCATGCCGACCGATACTGTATGGATGACCATGCAGGAGATTGCCGACATGTATAATGTATTCGGCTGCTATGTGCGCAAGGCTGTCAAGGCTATATTCAAGGATGGCATTCTGAAAGAGCAGGGTGTACGCCGTCATGTCAGGAAGAACGACCGCATCAGCTATGATGTGTATAGCCTTGAACTCGTCATTGCGGTAGCCTTCCGTATTGACAGCATTGAGAGCAGAGCCTTTCGGGAGTTCATCATGCAGTCCGTCATCGGCAGACAGACAAGCCGCACTAAACTGGTCTGTATCTTTACAGAGAACGCAATGGCATAGACCTGCCATAAAGCAACGTTCCTTGGAGGCTTTGCGCCTCCAGCCACTTGGGCGAACCACCGCAGTGTGTTTTAGCATGGTATTAGATTTATACAGGTAACACAAATGATACCCGGCAAACACGACCAACTCGGTATAGCCAATAAAACGAGGCGACAACCTATAACAGCCACGCTCGGTAAGTTATACGTTGTCGCCTTGTTCATTTCACCCCACTCATCAAGGACATGTATTTCTCCTACAAGCCCTTCATTCTGTACGCCTCACGATAGTTAGCCATCAGAATCTTCTGAATGTCGGACTCGCGGTAGAGTATCTTTCCGCCAAGCTGGATATACGGGATGACACCGTTGTTTCGGTAGTCCTGCAGGGTTCTTCGGCTCAGTTGCAGCCTGGCACAAAGCTCCTTGTCCGTCATGAAGCGCTCACCGCCAAGCATGGGGCGGTAGTTCATCACGGCACGTTCAAAATTGTCAACCATTCGGTTGAGGTGGTTCACGATGTGGTTCATCCACTCGCTGTTTCTTGTCATTACTTCATTGCTCATAGTTGTCTCGTTTTATTGTTGATACTTACGTTACTCGGTTTACTTGCTGCTTTGGATTAAGTGGCTGTTGTATATTGACAGCCTAACCTGTGCGCTTGCGAAAGCGCATGTCCTTTTTCTTGTCCTCCACTACTGCTACGATAGCCATCACGTCCTCCGGCTTGTAGTAGGTCTTGTGGCTGATTTGCGTATAAGCCAAAGTTCCGTTGTCCCGAAGCGTCTGCACTGTCCGTGGGCAGATGTTGAGCGTCTGACACACGTCCTGCGTGTCGAGCCACTTGTTCATGGTCTTGTCCTCACTGCGCTCACGGATTCTGTCCATGCGCTTCACGAAGTTCTCCAACTGGGCATCAAGATAGTTGAATGCCTCTTCCTCGAATACGATGAATCCCATACTTTTCTTTTTTCTAAGTTAATACTATGTTATATGTCGCAAAGCTCCACGCATATGCTGTGCTCCACGTTTGTGAGTGCAAAGATAAGGCACGGCAATCTAAAAACAAGCGTTTTCAATTTCTGTGGCAGTATGTTGCCGGGGTTTGCCGACTTCAACGCCAAAAACAACAAGAAAAACTTGCACGACTGCAACGAATACATGAACAATGATGAGTTGAGAAATACGTTGAAGTTCTCACAACTATCTCGGTATGCAAATAAGCAAGCCACAACTAAATTGCCACGTTACACCCAATCAGTTGCATGGCTGCACTCAGTACACTTACTTTGCACCCGACAATCGGTCAATGGTGCAAACCGTGACCACTATACTAACAAATAAAACAGCATAAGCTATGGCAAGAACAAAAGAAACGAAAATGTCTCCTGAACAGCAGGAGAAAATGACACAGGAGGTGATGGCTTCGCTTCAATCATCCACTTATGGTAAAGACTATGCCCAAGAACATAGCTCTTTCTTTGAAGAGGTGGAGAACTCCGATTTAGAAGTTGTGACAGAGAATGTGGCTGCAACAACCTCCAGCATGGAGGACGAGCTGACGAACGAGGCTCAATCGCCACCGAATCCGCAGAAGCGCATCAGTGGCAAGCAGCGCAAGGCGACATTAGAGGAGTATCAGCAGACCTTCCTCCAAGTTCCAAGGATTGACGACCGCAAGCCAGTCTTCGTCAGTTCCGATGTACGAGACCGTCTTGATCGTGTCGTCCGCATCCTCGGAGGGAGACGCATGAGCGTATCGGGCATCATCGAGAACATCGTGCGCCACCACCTAAGCCTTTATGAAGAGGACTTCGAGGCTTGGCGCAAATTGTGAGAATTAAGGTCTGCGACCTTGGACGTGGATAGCTGAAAGGCAGTAGTTCCAACTAACGTGTTCTGAGAGGGAGCGAGGTTATGTTTTGGGAACCCCAAAACGCCTCGCTCCACCATGAGGGCGGAGAAATTTTGCTCCCGACGGTCGCAGAAAGTGAGTGTACCAACTGTAAACAGTATATCGAATGACAAGCATACAGGAACAGAATAGGAAAAAGGGCGGAAGACCGCCTACGGGCAGGGTTCGCAAGCTGTCGAAGTCTGTCACGGTGAAGTTCTCGAAGCCAAGCTACGAGGCTTTGAGACTGAGGGCGAGAAAAGCCAACCGCAAGTTGGCGGAGTACATCCGTGAGTCCGCCTTGAACGGCGAGGTGGTCAGCGGACACAATGCAGAGACGGTAGCCATCGCCAAGAACCTCATTGGCATGGCGAACAACCTCAACCAACTAACCAAGCTGTCGCATCAGAGAGGTTTCCATGAAACCCATGTATATGTGGTGGACTTGTTGAGAAGATTGAAAGAAATCCTTGGCGAGTATCGCCAAGCAAGTTATAAACCGAAGCCAAGCAGTATGGGCAGAAAGGAGGATACCACATGATAGGCAAGCTAAAGAAGGGCAGCTCATTTGGTGGTTGCATCCGCTATGTTACAGGCAAGGACGAGGCGAAAATCATCGCCTCGGATGGTGTGTTACTCGGCACGAATGCCGAGATAGTACAAAGTTTTGAGCTACAAAGACAGCTAAATCCAAGGATAAAGAAGCCTGTGGGACATATCGCCTTGAGCTTCAAACCAGAGGACAAACCACGTTTGACGGATGAGTTCATGGCTAAGATAGCCCTTGAATACATGCAGATGATGGACATCACTGATACCCAATTCATCATCGTAAGGCATCACAACACGGACAATCCACATTGTCATATCGTGTACAACCGCATTAATAACGAGGGCAAACTCATATCAGATAGGAATGATTACAGGCGTAATGAGCAAGTGACCAAGGCTCTTAAATCCAAGTATAGATTTACTTACGGAACGGACAAGAGCAAGACTAACACTCGCAAATTGCGCAATGTGGAGCGTGCCAAATACGAGATTCACAATGCTGTCAAGGATGCTTTGAAAGGCGCTGATAGTTGGCAGAAGTTCAAGAATGAACTTGCAAAGCGAGGTGTTCTCTTGGAGTTAGTCTATAAGGACAAGGAGCGAACCAAGGTTCAAGGCATCCGTTTCTGCAAGGATGGATATAGCTTCAAGGGTACGCAGATTAGCCGAGGCTATAGCTTTGGCAAGCTGAATGCAAGGTTTGAGGGAATGGAGAACCATGTATCACCAAAATCCAACTCTACTCTGCAATACGAGCAAGGCTATCACAAGAGCAACCATGAGCCATCCATGTCGGATAGCAGCCAAGACCCTTGGGACGGCATTTCTTCCATTGGACTTTTTGCTTCTGCCAACGCTCAGACCTTTGAGTCTTTCCCAAAGGACGAATCATCCAAGAAGAAAAAAAAGAAACGCAGAAGAGGCTTTAGCCTTTGATGCAAGTTACAAACCATTCAAACAACAAAAGAAATATGAAAGAAGAGCTATTGGAAGCCATCTACGGCACAGTTGAGAGATTGGAGCAGAAAGTCGATGAACTTTCTGCTTCACCAAAGAACGCAGGAGCGGAAACAGTTCTCAGCCCTGCAAGTATTGATACAAGCAAACTTGAAAAAGTCATCTTTTCTGTATCTGCAAAAGAAGAGGAAACTATTGGAAAATTGGCAAAATTAAGAGAGGCGATATGTGTCTTTGTTGACCTTACCAAGAAAGAAGCAAGCAAAGATGAACAGCGAAGCAAACTCTTGTTTGATACCATTAATCAGGTGAAACAAGAGCAGAATGTCACATCAAAATTTGTACAGGACAAACTTAACGCAATGGATAACACACCTCAAAAGAAAGTCGTGACCCATCGTTTCGAGCCTACTTCAAAGTATGTTCTTCTTTTCATTGGTGGCTTGGCTTTATCTCTTGTTATCTCCATTTGGGGTAATCTCACCCAATGGCGAGAGCACAAAAATTGGGAGGAGGCAGACTTGAAGTATAGAGCCTTAAAAATGGTTCTTCCATCTGACGACCCGAATATTCGCTACATCGAAAAGCATTTCTCTGTTTGCCGAGATGAGAAAGTTATTGATGATGTAAGAAGTCGTGTTGCTGTTTATGAAGATTCAATCTTTCGTTATCATAAAATGGTGGAGATAGCAGCATACAAAGATAGCTTGGCAAGAATGTTGACAAACGAATCAAATGAAATCAAAAGGCTTATCAGGAAATAATAAGATGTTGTTTCTTGTGTTTGCACCATAATAGCAGGTGGAACACTATATAAAAAACTGATAGTGGCAAAAATATTACCTCGCCACCATCAGTTTGTTTTCGCATTTAATGAGAATTGGATTTTGTGCAATGTTATTTCTTTTTAACCTAATTTTATAGCCCGACCACAAGCACCAAAACGCAAGCTCTAATGCCACATTCCAAAGCGACATCGGAAGTTGGTTCATGCTCGAAGGTTGAGGGGCAAAGTTTGTTCCCTCGTAATATTCCGCTACGACAGGGGTGGAAAAGTCTTGGCTCATACCTGCGACAGCTTTCTTGATTTGACGATAGTCTGCACCTTCTGGCAACCCCTCATTGAAATCCTTGAAGTAGGAAGCCCTTATCAGATTATCTATCTTATTTCTTTTCTTTCTTCGCCCTCGCATCCTTGACAATCTTTCCTGCCAAGAAACAAAGTTCTATCACCATTACCACCCAATGCCAAGGATATTCGCTCGGATGTGCAATGAGCTTCCCGATGATGCCCGTGCGATTAAATGCCTCTACCGCTATCCAGAACACGATGACCGTTGCCGTACCCATTCTGATGTTTGCTCCCCACGATTGCAAGTGGAGTTGCTTGCGAAATACGTATGGGGCGGAAAGCAAGGCACCGAAGGCTACACCGAAGGTGACTGGACTCTCACGACCAAACAATTGAGGATCGTAGAGGTTCATCAGCAGGAGATAGCAAGTCCAGAGCATTGTGTTGATTTCCATGAAGGTAACAATGCTGGTGTGGCGTGTCATCGGGCGAGCGGCGATGAGTCGCTTGTTCTTCCCCAAGAAGAGCGTCTGCCACCAGTTGAGGAAGTTGCAGGCATTTCGGGAACAGAAGATGTAGAGCAACATCACCATTGCCCACAAGCCAAAGGTGGCAGGGAGCAGAAGATATTCAGGTCGGCTCAACACCTCTCCCGTTGTGGGGTCAATCTCGGCATGTGTTCCCCAACGATGGGCATAATACATGAAGAGGAAATCCACCCAACCCGTCCAGTAGAACATGCCACCGATAAGTCCGAGCAAGGTTTGGCGAGTCTGTCCCTTGACGAAAACACCGACCACCACCATCAACAAGCCCACGAATCCCACAGCCATGCCAGCACCCAACAGTTGCGTGCCGTCGTAGTTGTCCTTCAATACTCGTGCCACCAAGTGAACCATGGGCATGCTTCCCAATATCACGCCCATTGACACGATGGATTTCCACCAATATAGTTTCTTGTTACTCATGGCTTTTCTTCTTGTGAGCTGCAAACATGATATAGACGAGCAATGCCACGAATGCCACGAGGATGCAAATCATCTGGGTAGTATACTTCTCCGGCTCAATCCAAATCTCCTTGAAAAAGTCCAAGCGACCAAGCACTTCCACAGGTACCCAGAACATGACAACAGTTGCGATAGCCATACGGATATTGGCTCCCCATGTGCTCAAACGCAACTGCTTTCGGAAGATGAAGAAACTACCTATCAGACAAGCTGCGGCAACAACCGAAGTTACAGGATGATGGTCGCCGAGGAAGTTCTTGTCGTAGCAGAACATCAACAGGAGATAGCTTGTCCACAAAATCATGTTCAGTTCCATGAAGGTGACGATACTTGTATGATGTGTCATCGGACGGGCGGCAATCTCGTTCTTGCGGGAACGGAAGAGAACACGCTGCCACCAGTTGATGAAGTTACATCCGTTTTTGGTTGAGAAGATGTAGAGCACCATCATCATCATCCACATGCCGAAGGTGGCAGGGAGGATGAGGTATTCAGGGCGAGTCACAACTTCACCATTCTCCATCTCCGGCTGTGTACCCCAGCGGGTAGCATAGTACTGGAACAGAAATTCTATCCAACCGGTCCAGAAGAGCAGTCCTCCGAAAAGTCCCCAAAGAGTCTGTTTGGTATCTCCCTTTACGAAGACACCGATTACTACCATGACAAGACCTGCCAACCCCATGAAGAAGGCTGAGTAATGCACAGCTTCAGGAGTCATCGTCTTATCCATTATCATCATCAGCGCATGTCCCAACGGCATGGTAAAGAGTACCACAAGGAAAGATGCGATGGATTTCCACCAATTCAATTGTTTCATGATGTTTAATGTTTACTTTAATTCATCTAAGTAATAACTGAATCTTCCTCCTTCATCACCTATCTGCACATTGGCATCATACCAGGAGATAATCTGGAGCTTGTAATATCTCTCGCCATCCCACGAACGGATTACGTAGGTATGGAAAGAAGGAGTATATACTGGAGGTGGACCAGAGAAGGTCATTGCCTTTTCGAGCACCGGATTGCCGCTTACCAACTGCTTGGCAGGACCATTGTTCGGGTCGAACCAAGGGTTCTTGTTCATATCCAGTTTGTTGGCGATGCAATACTTGTTCCAGTCTTCCCGCGACATGGTGACATATACGCTTGCCGAATCATCCACGGCGAAAGTCATGTTGTGTTCAGCCAGATAAGCATCCACCTGCGCCTTGCTCGTCCACTTGTCATATTCGCCATAGCCCAGGTCGGCAGCACCGCCCTTGCCTATGCCGCTTGTTCCACTGTTGGTTCGCAGCTGGTAGCCGTCAAAGGCAAGGTCCCACTCCGTAGCAGGATAAGCCATCGTATTGGGGTCATCCTCCATGTTCTCCATCACCAGAATGCTGCTTGCCTGGCGCTTCACCGTCTTATAGGTTAACTTGCCTGTAGCTTGATTCTTGGTAAAGATGGTATCGCCCTTTGCATCACGCTCTGCATCCTCGAAGATGTTCTTCTGCACGCCCTCGCTCCAATACTTTACGAGTTTAGTTGTACCTTTATAATGGAAATACTCCTCTATTGGTTTGCCATCTATAAAGGCGATGACACTCTGGTTAGGATTCAGCACATTATAGCGATGGCCCGTCTTCAGGTCAAAATAGAGCCAGTCGTTGGTAACACCCGTGCTATAACCTGTTTTTCGGGGCAAGGTATGACCTGTGAAGTCCTCTGCCTCATAAGATACGCAGCTCGTCATTGCAGCTGCCATACCTATTATATATAGTAATGCTTTCTTCATCATTTCTTCTTTCTAAATGCTTTTACCAATTCATCTACCAACACTTCCACCTGCACATGCGCCTTGGCTCCTGCCGTGGCTGGCACGTTAAACATGGTGATGCCCGAACCCAGGGTCTTTGGCACGTAATTAAAGATGTTATCCACACCCACCGTCACCTTCACCTTATTATAGAAGGTCTGAATCACCGACAGGTTGCACAATACATACTGTGGCAACTGGCAGCGGAAGTAGGCATCGTGGCTCTCGCCGTTTACAGAGAGTCGGTCCTGCACATCAAACTTCTTCTCACCCATGTAGCTTGCCGAGAAGGTGGCGCCCAGTCGGTAGTTCTTCTTGTTGTACTTATAGTCGAGACTCGCCGTAGCCGCATGAGGCGAAGTGGTGTTCACCTGGATACCATCTGTCTTGCTTACGTTCACGTAGCTGTAAGTGGCATTCATCGTGAAATGGTTGAGGAAGTGCCAGCGCATGATGGCCTCCAAACCGATGAGGTTCTGCTTCGACAGATTAGTATATTCGAAATTGTACTGCATGTCGTAGATGCGCCATACGCCCTCTATCTTCTTGCGGAAGAAGTTGCCATACACATTGCCCGAGATGAAGAGGTTGTCGTTCGAGTACTCTGTGCCCAGGCTCACGTAGTTGTTCTTCTCAGGCTTCAGGTCCTCGTTACCCTTAATCATGAACATGCCGAGGTGGTCCCAGTTGAAGAACAGCTCCTTGATGCTTGGCGAACGGTAGCCCATTGAGTAGTTGGCTCTCCATGCCCAGTGCTCCGAAGGACTCCACTTGAAGGCAATCTTAGGCATCGCCATCAGTCCGAAGGCACGGCTGAAGTTGGTTCTCACACCTGCCGAAACCATCCAGTGGTCGTTCATCGTCCACTCGTCCTGCAGGAAAGCCTCCGTCTCTTTCAGCGAGCGGGTGCGCATGATGTGGGAGGCATCGCCGTTGAACCGGTCGCTCGTCAGGTCATCGCTCAGGTGCTCGATACCGAGGATGAGGTCGTGGCCCTCGAACTTCTGCGAGGTGATGGAGAGGCGAGGCTGGAAGATACGGCTCTTATACACTTTGGTACGCTCGTCGATACGCTCATGTCGCTTGAAGCGGTCGTAGAAGTCGCCATGAAGGGAGGCGGTAATCTGGAACCAATCCTTGAAGGAGTACTTAATCTTGGTTCCAGCCGTCCAGTCACGCGCCTGACTGAAAGTCATATCCTGAATGAGGTCGTAGGTATTCATATAGAACGCACTACCGTAGGCAAGAATCTCCAGGTTCTTGAAAGGGTCGTAGAATACCTTCTGCGATACCGAGATATGCTCTGTACCCTCGATGCTCATTGGCGGACGGGAAGCCACGCTGGTTATGGTCACGTCGTGGTCGAGCCAAGGATTCGCCTCTTGGGTATAGACCTTCTTGTCGTTCTCCGCCTGGTACATGTAGAAGGCATCGCTCGAAGAATACCACACATCCGTCTGCGAGGTCACCTTGCCTGCATTGAATCCTGCCGATACCCAGCTCTGCAGGTTCGGGCGGTCGGCATTCTTCTCAAACATATACAGGAAGTCCTTCTTGGAAGGATTCTTGTAGTTGGTCTCGTTCATCTGTCCCCAGCGTACACCAGCCTGAATGTCGATAGGTTTGGTAGTTTTCTTGGTGATGAGGTTGATGACGGCACCCGACGCACGGCTTCCATAGAGGGTACTGCTGGCACCCTTCACGATTTCAATGCGGTCGATGGCATGGAGGTTGAATCGCTCATAGTCGAGATTACCCGCCATGTCGCCCGTCAATCGCTCACCATCCTGTAGGAAGAGCACGTGGCGGGCATCCAAGCCCTGCATGGAGATTTCGTTGCCGAAACCCACCTTCTGGATGTTCATACCCGGTGTCTCCTGTTGCAGAGCCTTGGTCAGGTCGGCATAGCCTGCATCTACCAGTTCCTTACCGCCGATCACCTGCGTGCTCACTGGCGAGAGCTTGATAGGTCGGGCGGTGCGGGAACCTGTAACCACCACCTCGTTCACCTTCATCACGTCTTCGGTCATGAAGAGCTTGAGGGAGCTGTCGTTTCCGATGGTTCCCTTCAGCGGGTTGTAACCCACGGATACCACCTGGTAATAACACTTGTCACTCTGAGGCACCGAGATGGTAGCCTCACCATCCATGTTGGTAACAACACGCTGTGGCGACTTCAATTTCTCGTTGTCGGCGTAGGTGATGACTGCGCCGATGATTGGCTGCTCAGTGGCTTTGTCGAAGATACCGAACTTCACCTTTCGCTGTGCAGCGACAGGGAGTGCGAGTATCAGCAGTAAGCCGATGAGCATTACATTTCTAATTGTCTTCATTTATATTGCTATTCTATTTTTTCCAATTTCTTACACGATTTCAGCCTCGCTATGGCTTGTTTCTCTTCCCTTCATTTTTACTTGCAAAAAGAAAGAGAGACATGTCTGGGCATATCCCTCTTTCCTTTTATATATAAGCTACAGTCTCTTATTTGATTCCGTGCTCCTTTTTATACGCAGCCAAGTCTTTTTCGTACTGTTCAAATTCAGCTGCATAATTGTTGATGCGATTCTTGTCTATTGTTTGCAAGAAACATTCTGAACGTACATTCATCATGTTATAGTTTACGATGAACTGAATTTCGTGTGTTTTGGCATTGTAATAGCCTTGCACGCTACTGCCTTTTGCACTTGATGCAGAGCCATCTGTATCAGTACCCCATACAGAGCCATCTTCACCCTTAAACTTTATCCAACCATCACCTGTATATTCTTTCTGCTCCCAAGAGTTGAGAACCATGGTCTTGACATCACACTTAAAATTGATAATCATTCCCATGTTTCCGACCGTGAAGTCAAGCAAAGAAATGGTGAAAGTTTGTGCGTCTGTCTTACTCCATTCAAACTTAAACTTTGTTGGGCATCCCTCTGGTAAAAGGGTCTTGTTCACACCATTCATCGTTGCATTTGTACTAAGCACAATTTCACCATTCAGGTAATTTGTTGCCTCTTTCACAAGTTCAGAATTTGCATCAGAGTTAGTGATTTCTTCATCAGAAGAACAAGAACAAAAAGCAAAAACAGCGAAAAAAAGCAAAGATAAGCAGGCGATGTTTTTCTTGAAGTTTGCTTTCTTAAACATAATTATTAAAATTTTAAATTATTACTAAAATTACTTCCATTCAACTGGATTATATTCTGAATATGTACTATTGTCATTCTGCAAGTGAGCAGAGTAGGTCTGGACAAAGTTCTTTGTACTTTCTTTGTCTAAAACATCTTGTGACACAGTGAAATAAACCTTTCTGCGTGGATTGGATTCAAAATCGTACAACTTGTTGTTAGAACTACGATAATATGCAATCAAATTAATTGGATAAATAATTTCACAGTTTGGTAATTGACAAAGAGCCAAATCGCCTATTGCTTCAATACTTTGTAAATTAATAGCCTTTAATTTAGGCAAGTTTGCCAAAATAATTTGAGATGTAACCTTTTTATTATTGAGGTTGATTTTTATTTCCTCAAGATTCTTACAATCTCTGCAATCTAACAAGTTTGACATGGTTGCATCAAAATCCTTTATTTCCTGATTAAGAAAAGCCGTATTTGTCAAATCCAAAGATGTTACAGACGGATTGTTACTGATTCCTAAAGAAGAAAGAGCAGTTGCGTCGCTCAAATCTAGTCCTCCAATAAAATTTGTCTTTTTTACGACCAAGCCTTTGACATTTTGTCTTGGAGATAATCTGTGACATTCAAATTGCTTAGTTTCTTCTGTACTTGCCTGAACATCAATGTACACATAAAAAGACTCATAAAAAGGATTGTTCACAAAATATTCTATTCCTTCGATAGAAGCAATTTTTTCAATATCTGCATATTGTGTGTCATACTGCAAGAAAATATTGCGTCCTCTGTCTTCAAGACCGAGAGGTTTGCTGATGTCCAACTTTCCGTCAGAAGTGAAAACCGAACTAAAGTTCATCTTCAAATAAGCTGCAAAGTAAGTATCTGGAATCTCTCTCAAAGTATTATACTTCTCCAAAGAACCCTTATCATTAACCATTTGCATGTCAACAGTCTTATTCTCTGCCTCATTCTCTGTATAGAAAGGCATCAAATCCTCTACATTATACTTGCAGGAAGCAGGGAGATAAAGTTTTGTAAACTCATGAAGGATAGTAGCTTTCACCTCATCATTCTCAACCTTGGCTGTTACCAAGCCGTCGAAGTCATAGATGTCATTGCCTTGCAAGTCAAGACCTGTAATCTGTGAAGGAAGTGAAGCGATATGGAAAACTGGACCATAGCCATTGCTGCTAAGGTTCAACTCTTTCAAATTAGGAAAAACAGAAAGTTCCTTCAAGGCAGCGGTATCAACCTTTGTGCCTGAAAGGTCGAGAGATGTGGTGCTGTTTGCTTTGTCGTCAAGGAGCAACTTGCCGTTCTCGTCGAATGTATATCCTTTGCTTTCGAGAAGGGTTTTGAGCTGAGAATTGTCAACTGCCACCTCACTATAAGAAGGCGCATCATCATCGCTGCTGCAAGAAGCGAAGCCGAGGCAGAGAGCTATTGCAGCGAGACCGATAAAATTCTTTAAAATTTTCATTGTTTTATTATTCTTTTAAATGTTTATAATTAATCAAAATATTACCTTTAATTTGTGGCTGCAAAGGTACATATTTATTAAATAATGTGCAATACTAATTTATTATGATTTATAGGGTTTCTCATCTGTCTTGTTGAGAAATCATAACATATCTAAGATTTTCAATATGTTTTTCACAGTTGCTTATTCAGCCGATACTTAAAACTGATGATGAAGTAGCTGCCAATTTGTGAGGTACGGCTTTCCGTCAATCCTGTCGCCGTAACATTGCGATAATAGTTTTTCTTGTCGCTGAGAATATCTGACCAATAGAGCGAAAGCTCGGCTTGCTTCTTTTTGAGGAATCGCCAAGATGCCTCCAAGTTCCAAACCACTTGGTCGTCTTCGCCTTTTTTGATGTTGGTGCCGTTACGGAAAGAGTATGCAGCATCGCTCTTGACCAGGAAGCCAAGAGGAAGTTCTGCGTAAGTATTCAGCGAAAAGTTATAGCTTCGGGTATAGTTGGATGTACCCCGGAGTTGGTTGGTGGCATGGCGGTAACGCCAATCGCCCTGCAAGTCGAAGCCTCCCCATTTCGGCTGATAACCCAAACGAAGGTTGGCATTATACGACGTATTGTGGGTGACGCTGCGGTCTGGCTCCTCGCTCTTCCCCTCGTTCACCAAGGCTACACTTTGGCTAAAGTTGGCACCTGTGCGAGCGGAGAGATTGAACCGTTTCTTCCATCGTTTCTGATAGCGAAGACTGGCACGCATGTTCCAGTTGCCATTCACATTTACGGGGTAAGTCTCTGTGCCACCTGTGGCAAGGTTGTAAAAGACGGCTTGCGTCTGACTGTTATAGGTGTTGCTAAAGTGTACATCGCCCGAAAGCCCGAGGCGCGTGTTCCTACCTGTCAATCGGAAATTCTGATTATAGGATGCTTTGAGCGAAGGATTGCCATGGGTGATGTGCAGCGGGTCGCTATTATCGGTGAGCGACATCAAGCTACCGAGGTCGGGCTGTCGGCTACTACCGTCATAATTCAGCTCGAAGCGAGTCTTGCCCCGATGCCATGACACATTCAACTGTGGGTTCCAGTTCACACTCGTCCTCACCGTATCGGCATAGAGCAAGCCGGTCTTTTGGTCAAGACTCCTGCGCTCGGGCTGCATCAACACTCCTGCATTTGCCTCCCATTGCTTGCCATCATAATTGAGGTAGAGGCTGAGGTCGTGGGTAATGGTCTTGCTCAGGGTATGGTTGCTTAGGCTATCCATATACACCTCGCTCTCGTAAGTACTTCGGTCGCTCATCTGTCGTGTGGCAGAATAGCGATAACCGAGTTGCAGGCGCAAGTTCTCAGCCAAGGGTTGCGTCAAGTTGATGCCTACGGAATAGGCACAATTGGTGGAGGGGGAGTGCTGGTATTGGTTGCGATAAAGCACGGAATCGCCACCCAGACTGCTCTCCAACTGATAGTAAGTGGTCTCGGAAAGGGAATGTGACTCGTTGGTACTCTTGCTGTCGGAGTAACTACCCGTGAGGCTGATGCTCGTACCCTTGTCGTTGAGCACTCGGGTTACGTCGGCATTGACGGAGAACGAATGGCTGTCGCTCTTCGAATCAGAGTTTCTCGTGATGCTGTTGATACGCTCGTCGCCTTCTGAAGAGGTGGATTGCTGGCTGTCGCTGCTGTTGTCGCTCTTCGACTTGCTGAAGTTTCCACCTATATTAAAATAGGTCTTGTCATCCAAGCTCCACCTCATGCCCAACGAACCATTGCCCATCGTGTTGCGATTGGTGCTGGTGGATGCCGAGTTCTGGTAACGGTTGCCTGTGGTGAGATATTGCTCGCTATATAGGGTGCTCTCGTTGCCACTGGCATAATGGTTGTACATCATGTTGCCATAGAGGGTGAATCGCTTGGAGAACTTCTTGGCAAAGTTCATCGCCACGTTGTCCTGTCGGTTGTCGGGATAACGAGAAGTCATGTATCGGTTGCCACTTCGAGCTATCACGGAGATGTTATCGCCAGTCTGGCGGAAGAGGTTGGATATTAACTCGGCTTCCTTCTTTTCGTTGTTGCCCCTGCCTATGCCAGCCGAAGTAATCAGCGTGCCGTTGAACTCTCGCTTGGTCTGCAAGTCGAGCACATAGTTTTCGCCGCCCTTGCGCACCTTGGTGATTTTCTCCAGTTCGCTCCGCTTGTCATACACCTTGATTTTGCTCACCAACTTGGCTGGCAGGTTTTCGAGGGCGAGGGTGCTGTTGCCGCCAAAGAAACTCTCGCCATTGACATTGATTTCATGGATGGGAAGACCGTTGTAGGTCATCGTCTTGTTCTGCTTTTCGTATTCCAATCCAGGCACTCGCTTCAAGAGTTCTTCGAGGTATGCTCCTTCGGGAGTCTGGAAAGCATTGGCATTGATGACCGTGGTGTCGCCCTTCATCTCCACCTCCTTCATGGCAGCAGTAACCACCACTTCGCCGAGGTTGAGCGTCTTAAAGATGGAATCTTCTTTTTGCGTTTCCACAGAGTCGCCATCGCCCTCTGACAAGGCACGACTCTCCCTTACTGTATCACTCGACACAGCATAAGAGAAAGCCCTTCCGTCAGGAGAAAGGGAAGACGATGCCCATACATTTGCTATTGTTGAGAAGGACATGAGCAAAAGCACAGACACATAAGCATATCGTAGCCTCATTTTGGTTTGAATATTCAAAATCGGCTGCAAAGGTACGAAAATCGGTGTATATTTGCAATACCTTGAAGTAGGTAAAGTAATAAGAGACTTGCTAAGGATATCCATTAAAGAAAGTGAAAAAATGAGCAAAAATAATTGTATTTCAAAATTTCAATTATTCAATTAATAAAAGATTTTGTTATGACTCGAGCAATGCAACATCTTCAATTATCAATCTCCTATTTTGTAGTAAGACTAATTGTTCAATATATATCAGTTGTTTGTCGTAGCTCATATATCCAAATAAAAAGTAAAGCCTCATCTTAGTACACATCGTTGAGAGGAGTGGTGGGATTTATAGCTATAAAAATGTGGCTTTAATTCGCCTTCTCCAAATATTTTCTAAGAAACCAGCTTATTGGGTAGAGAATTTTACGCAAAAGTTCTAAATTCCATAAATTTCTCCTAGATAGTCATGGGATATTTAGAAAAATATCGTATCTTTGTCCCCGAATTGAGGCGTTCTTTGCATATTGCAAAATACAAAAACGAGCAGAAGTCCGCTCGTTTCCATATTGTTACCTATATAATATAGGCAAACGCCCAACTTCTTGATTTTCAATCAAAGTCCAAATTAGAGCGAGTTACAGTATTTAACTTTTTCACGTATAAGACAATGAGTATAGAATTAAAGTGTTAAAACTAGGTTAAAATTGCGTTTATTCCGCTACGAACGATAAAAAAATGGTTTCGTAGCGAAATAAACGCTATTTTCTTTCGCTATTTCCGAAATTAGTCGTATATTTGCAGCGAACCAATTGGGTATGATTATGTGTGAAATAATAGGTAGAAAAAAGGAAATAGCAGAACTGAAGCGTTACTACGAAAGTGGTAGGGCTGAGTTTGTGGCTGTGTATGGGCGTCGCCGTGTCGGTAAAACATTCTTGATTGATGAGGTGTTTCATGATGATATGGTGTTTCATCATACAGGATTGTCGCCTTACGACCGTCGTCGGAAGGTAACCTTGAAAGACCAGTTGCAGAATTTCTATTTCTCGCTTCTTCGTCATGGTATGGAGGATATTGCGCAGCCTAAGTCGTGGATGGAGGCTTTCTTTTTGCTGGAACGTTTTTTGGAAACTTGCGATAATGGTTCCCGACAGGTGGTATTTATCGATGAGTTGCCCTGGATGGATACGGCTCGTTCCGGTTTTCTTACGGCATTAGAGGCTTTCTGGAATGGTTGGGGCAATATGCGCCACAATTTGTTACTCGTAGTCTGTGGTTCTGCCACCTCCTGGATGCTTGATAATCTAATCAGTAATAAAGGAGGATTATACGGGCGTTTGACTGGCGAAATCAAACTGTTGCCGTTTACTTTGAAAGAATGTGAGGAGTTTTATCAGAGCCGTGGCATCAAGATGTCCCGTTATAATATTACGCAGGCTTATATGATTATGGGCGGAATTCCTTTCTATATGAATTTCTTTAATCCATCCTATAGTCTGGCTCAGAACATAGATGCCTTGTTCTTTGACCGTCAAGCGAAGCTGGGGGATGAGTTTGACAGGCTCTTCAATTCTGTGTTTGATCATGCCGAAGACTGTATGAAGATAGTTCGCTTTTTGGGTACCCGCCATGCAGGTTTCACCCGTAAGGAGATAGCAGAGCATACCGGTTTGAATCCGAATGGTGATTTTACCAAGATGCTGAAAGCCTTGCTGGGCAGTGATTTTGTGGTGAAATATACTCCTTTCGGTTTCAGTCAGCGAGAGGAGTATTATAAGCTTATTGATTCCTTTTGCTGGTTCTGGCTTCATTTTAAGGAGAAGAAGGCAGTAAAGCAAACTGATTACTGGCAGCAGCATTTGAAGGAGAGTGATGTTGCCTCATGGCGTGGCATTGCATTCGAGGAGGTTTGTTTGAAGCATATTTCACAGATAAAATATGCTCTTCATATAGGTGCAGTGTCTTCGCAGGAATCTTCGCTTATAGTGAAAGGAAACGAGGAGGCTGATGGCATGCAGATTGACTTGCTGATAGACAGGGCTGATGATGCGGTGAATGTTTGTGAGATGAAATTTTATAAGGCTCCTTATGCCGTGACCAAGGGCTATGCTCAGGTGCTGAATAGCCGTTTGCAGGCTTTGGAAGAAAAGAACCCTACCAAGACTTTCCTCCTTACGTATGTGGGAAATTCAGAACTGGTGAGTAATGAATACTCCGATATATTCAGGGCATCAGTAACTCTGGATGATTTGTTTGTTTGAATATCCCGAAACTTGTAAAATAAGGCGTTCTGTGTAGTTAAAAATATGTAAAATAAGGCATTCCTCATTATTTTTTCTTATCTTTGTTCGCCCCGAAAAGACAACGGGATTGGGTTGTGAAAAGGGGGAAGAGAAAATAGAGATAAATATAATTATAAGAAATGAACAAATTAAAAGCTTTATTGGGTTTCGACCCAAAGACTACTACGGTCAAGACGGAATTGATAGCTGGTATGACTACCTTCCTGACCATGTGTTACATCCTGGCAGTGAACCCTACCATCCTCGCCACTACGGGTATGGACAAGGGAGCTCTCTTTACTGCCACAGCCATCGCTTCAGCCATCGCCACCTTCCTGCTGGCTTTCATGGCAAAGTTGCCTTTTGCCCAGGCTCCTAGTATGGGACTGAACGCCTTCTTCGCTTTCACCCTTTGTCAGGCTATGGGCTTGACCTGGCAGCAGGCTTTGGCAGTGTTGCTCGTAGAGGGTATCATCTTCCTTGCCATCACCTTCCTCAATATCCGCGATAAGATATTGGAGTGTATTCCGAAGAATCTCCGATTCGCCATTTCTGCCGGTATCGGTATGTTTATCGCCTTTATCGGTTTGAAAAATGCGGGCATCATTACTGCCAATGCGGATACTTTCGTGCAGCTCGGCAAGTTTACACCAGTCAGCATCCTGGGTCTCATCAGCATTCTGCTCTGCGGCTGTCTGATGGCGAGAAGAGTGAAGGGCTCTTTGTTTATCGCCATCATCATCTCTACATTGATTGGTATTCCGATGGGCGTAACCCAGTTCTCTGACAACTGGATGCCGGTATCTACCCCTCACAACATCGCTCCTATCTTCTGCCAGTTCGATTTCACCGGCTTCTTTACTCCTAAGATGTTCATGGTGGTATTCTCTCTGTTGCTTGTCAACATCTTCGATACCATCGGAACAGTTCTGGGATTGGTTTCCAAACTCGGTGTCAAGGAAAATGAGAAGGGCGAGATTCCGGGTGTGAAGGAGGCGATGATGAGTGATGCCATCGGTACTACAGCCGGTGCCCTGCTGGGCAGCTCTACCATTACCACTTATGTGGAGAGTGCTTCCGGCGTTGCCGAGGGTGGTAAGTCGGGCTTGACATCTTTCTTTGTGGGTTTGATGTTTATCCTGAGCATCTTCCTGGCTCCAATCTTCCTCCTGATTCCGAGCGCAGCCACCAGTGGTGCCCTGGTAATGGTGGGTGTATTGATGATTGATTCGTTCAAGAAGATTGAGTTGGAGGATATCTCCGAGTCATTCCCTGCCTTTATCACGATGATTACGATGGTACTCTGCTACAGTATTGCCGATGGCATCTGCCTTGGTATTCTGAGCTATGTATTGATCAAGATGATGGTGGGCAAGTTCAAGGATCTGAATCCTACGCTGTATATCCTGAGCATCTTCCTGCTCTTCAATTATGTTTTCGGTTAATTAAACGACAGATAAAAAACGAGGCGGAAACCTGCATCACGCAGGTTGCCGCCTTCTCTTTTCTAACTAACTTTCTTATCAACTATTCAAAATGTTATTACCTATATATGGATCCCAGGGCATCCTGCCCTGGATGTAGTCTGTTATTTCAAACGGATGATATTCAGCGAGCTGGCTGGAATCTCTACCGTTGCACCGTTCTTCTCTGTAGTTACGTAGTTTTCTACAGGATAGATGTTGGTAGGATTGTCGATGGTGTTCTCCTCCAGACCATTCTTGGCAGAAAGGCGGATGAGCTTGCCATTCTTGATTTCCTTGCCCTGAAGATTAATCTTCGCTGTGGTGTGCTCGGTGCTGGTGTTGGCAATCTTCAGGATTACCTCGCCCGTCTGTTCATCAAGTGTGGCTGTAGAGAAGATGCCAGGAAGGGTGTTTGCCTTCAACTTGGTAGAGAATACTTCCTTGCCATCCAACTTGGCGAAGATGCTGTCGCCTACTACTTTCAGCTCGATGTCATACCACTTGCCGGTCTCAATCTTGCCTGGGCAGGTAGCAATCTGACTCTTGGCACCATTCACGATAGACTCCACACCGTGCTGGGTATTGTTCCAGCCACCGAGGTTCAACCAGCAGTAGTTGTTCTTATCCACGTAGTTAAAGATGATGAGGAAACCTTCGTTTCCGGCATCCTTCTTCGCGCGTACCTTATATATATAGCCGTTGCTGGTAATCTCACCTGGGTTCAGACGGATGCAGCTCTCTTCGTTGCTGGTCTGCTTGATGAGGTTGCCTTCTGTCTTCCACTGTCCACGAATATCGGTAGGCAACTCCTGCAAGGTCATCGGCAGCGCCTTTCCGTTCTCATCGCTGTAGCCCTTGTCCTCGAAAGAAACCTGAGTGCCCCATGTTCCCATACCTACACGGCAGATAGCTGGCTTCACCTGAGTCTGCTCATATTTGTATGGATTCTCCTGGTTCACCTTCAGTACACGGGTACCGATGTTGTTTGCCATCACGTTCTGAACGTAGTAAGATGGAGTTCCGAATACCTTGTCTGATGTATACTGAATCATATCCGGTGCCCACATACGGTTGTTGAGGTTGGCGAAGATAGGAGCGTAGGATGCCATGGTCACGATGTCAGAGTTGTTCTCGATGCCCATCATATAGACAGCCTCACCGAGTGCTGCATCGAGCGAACCCATATTGCCGAAGCCCTGGGTTACGGCATATTCACCTACATAAATCTCGCTGCCCTTGCGGTCGTAGTTATCATACTTGTTGAAGTTCTCGGCAAACCAGGCAGGGTTGCGGTAGTAGTGCTCGTCGAGGAGTTCTACGCTTTCGTTGCTTTCCCACTTAGGATTGTCATCGCCCCAAGCCACCACGTTACCGATGAGGTGCATCTTAGGATATTTTGCCAATACGGCATCCTTGAACTTCTTGAAGCGCTCGTAGTAATGGTCGCTCTGAGCCGCAGGATCCGGCTGGTTGTTCTCATTACCAATCTCCAGATATTCGATGTTGTATGGCTCCGGATGACCGTTTTTAGCACGGAGCGCACCATATTTAGAGGTAACAGGACCGTTGGCATACTCCAGGGCATTCATGCACTCATCAATCCAAGGCTGGATGCTATCCACAGGAGTCATGCCGCCGTGCCACAAACCTACGTTTACAACATAGAGAGGCTTGGCGTTCAGATCCTCGGCAAGCTGCAGATATTCATCGAATCCCATACCATCGCTGGTACGGTAGCGCCAGTTTACGTTCTTATGGCCCGGACGTTCCTCGATAGGCCCGATGGTCTTTTCCCAGTGGAAAGCATTCTCTGGAGATTCCTGTCCCTCTACGTAGCAACCGCCAGGGAAGCGGACGAACTTAGGGTGGATGTTATAGAGAAGCTGAGCCAGGTCAGGGCGCAAGCCATTCTCGCGATTCTTGAAAGTAGGAGGGAAGAGGCTTACCACATCGAGAACGATGGTACCCTTTCCTTCGGCTACGAGTTCAAACTGAGCCTTGGCGTCGTTTCCGTTGGCTGTCAACTCAGCCGTATATTTGGTCCACTTCTTGCCAACCTTGGCATTGAGTGCGGTTTCTGCATACACCTTGTCGCCCTTGGCGTTGGTGAGGCGAGCCTTCAATCCGCCCTTGTAGCTACCTTTCGCCCAGAAAGAGAGTTTGTAGGTTCTGCCCTGCACGGCGTTGATTCCCCAGAAACCCTCATTGATGAGAGAGGCTGTAGCAGCTGGCTTGGCAGCGATGGTAAGCTGGAGAGCCTTGCCCTGTGCTTTGTTGAGCAAACCCTTATTGATGAGTTGTGCATTGAGCTTTGCACCTTCCTGAGCGGCAGTTTTCCAGGTAGGAATATTCTTGTCATCGTCTTCGAAAGAACGGTTGCTGATGAGTTCGGCATAGAGACCGCCATCTGCAGCATGGTTGATATCCTCGAAGAAGATACCATAGAGGTTAGGAGATACCTTGATACCTGGGTTAGAGGCATCTACATTGATGGTAACCTGTGCGTTGGATGCCAAAGCAGAGGCCAACACTGCTGAAAGTAAAATCTGTCTTTTCTTATTCATTTCTTATTCTTAGGTTTGTTTGTTTACTTGTTGGTTGGCATGAAACCAAGCTAAGCCTGAATTCATGCCGCTATTAATACACAGTTGCAAAAGTACACAAAAAACACAAAGAAGAGGTGGACAAAAAGCGAATTATAGTGTAAAAGGTGGATTTTCTGATGAAAATCCACCTTTTGTTTATTATTGGTAAATAAAATCGGTTTTAATATAGTAATACCAGTCCGGCAAAAGCCGAGTAGAGTATCATGCGGATAGGATTGATCTTCATCACCTTCACGCCGATAAAGGTGGCAAAGAAGAGGGCGATGGAGATGTAGAAATGCCAGGGATTGGCTGGCGTAGAGAAGTTCTCGCCATTCATCAGAAGCAGGGCTGCGGCTCCTACCAAGCCGACAATGGCTGGGCGAAGACCGATGAAGATGCTCTGGACGGCTGTGGTGTTCATATACTTGTACAGCATCTTGCTGATAAGAATCATCAAAACCAAGGATGGGAGAACCAGGGCAAAGGTCGCCATGGCACTTCCGAGTACAGCCATCATGCCACTCATGCCGGCATTATGGACAGCTGTATAGCCACAATAGGTAGCGGTGTTGATACCGATAGGTCCCGGTGTCATCTGAGAAATGGCAACCACATCGGTAAACTCTTGCATCGTCATCCAATGATACTGCGTAACAACCTGTCCCTGAATCAGGGATATCATGGAATAGCCACCTCCGAATCCGAAGATGCCTATCTGAATGAATACGATGAAAAGCTGAAAAAATATCATCATTATGTTTTAAGCTATTTACTTTTTTACCTTTTTACTTTTTTACCCTTTTACCTTTATTCCGTTGGCTGGATAAACTGTCCATAGATGTAGCCACCTACGGCAGCTGCGATAATCACCCAGATTGGATTGACGCCCAAAAGCCAGATCAGAAGGGCGGATAGAATAGGAATCCAGCAGTTGACAAGCGAAATACCGGCACTCTTGGCAAGCGAGAATGTAGGTACGGCTATCAATGCCACGACGGCAGGACGGATGCCCGCAAACATGGCAGCAACAACCTTGTTGTCTTCAAACTGATGGAAAAACATGGCTATCGCCAAGATAATAAGAAACGATGGCAACGAAGCGCCGAGGGTGCAGACGATGGCTCCCGGTGTCTTTGCCAACTTATATCCGAGCAGGGAACTCATGTTGATGGCCAAGGCTCCCGGACAAACCTGGGTAGTAGCAATGGCATCCAAGAATTCCTCCTTCGTCATCCAATGATGCTTGTCGACGACTTCGGATTCTATAATAGGAATCATGGCATAGCCACCACCAAAGGTGACTATGCCAATCTTCAAAAATGTTTTGAATAATGTAAGATAACTTACGCTATTATTCATTTTTTACCTTTTTATTTTTTTACTTTTTCAAAGCTCTTTCTTCAATCCACTGACGTGCATTGACAAATGCCTCAATCCAAGGAGTAACCTCGTCGTTGCGGCGATCAGCTGGATACCAGGCGTTCTGCCATGGGAAGATGGCACGCTCCAAGTGTGGCATCATAGCCAAGTGGCGACCATCTGCAGAGCAGATACCTGCTACATTGTAGTCACTGCCGTTAGGATTACCTGGATACTCAGCGTAGTTGTACTTCGCAATGATGTTGTAGTGATCCTCTGGCTCTGGCAAGTAGAAACGGCCCTCGCCGTGAGCTACCCAGATACCGAGCTTATCACCGCTCAGGCTACCGAACATCACACTGTCGTTCTGAGGAATAGTCAGACCGAGGAATGTGCTCTCGAACTTCTTGGATGTGTTGTGGCAGAGGTGTGAACGATGCTTGTGCTCAGGATTGATGAGGTTCAACTCAACCATCAGCTGGCAACCGTTGCAGATACCGAGTGAAAGGGTATCCTCACGGGCATAGAACTTATCGAGTGCCTCTTTAGCCTTAGGATTGTAGAGGAATGCACCAGCCCAACCCTTGGCAGAACCGAGAACATCGGAGTTAGAGAAACCACCGCAGAATACGATGAAGTTCACATCCTCCAGAGTCTCACGACCAGAAATCAAGTCGGTCATCATCACATCCTTTACATCGAAGCCGGCGAGATACATAGAGTATGCCATCTCACGCTCACCATTGGTACCCTTCTCACGGATGATAGCTGCCTTGATGCCAGATGGCTTGCGACGGTTAGCGTCGAGGCCGTAGCTAGCGAGGGTTCCCTTGAAGCCGTAACCGAAGTTCATCTCGATAGGCTGCTTCTTATAGTTGGTGTAACGCTTCTTGGCCATACCGTTCATGCTCTGCTTGCGGTCGAGGAGGTAAGATGTCTTATACCAGTCGTCGCGCAAAGCATCGATATCGAACTCGTGCTCGAAGCCTTCCTTCTTGATGATGATCTTGCGGAGCTCAGGAGCTGGATAACCAATCTTGGCATAACCGATACCGTTCTCATCGAAGAATGCCTTCAACTCGTCCTTGTGGGCATCGCTTACCTGGATGACAACACCTGGGTTCTCTGCGAAGAGAGTCTTGATGATGTCGGCATCTGCGATGTCGTGGAGGTTGATCTTCATACCACCCTCTACGTTGGCGAATGTCATTTCGAGGAGAGTTGTAATCAAACCACCGGCGCTGATATCGTGACCAGCCATTACCCAACCACGGTTGATGAGTTCCTGTACGGCGTTGAAGCAGTCAACGAAGTACTCTGGGTTCTTCACGGTAGGAACATCGCTGCCCACCTTGCCCAGACTCTGAGCGAAAGCAGAACCACCGAGACGCTGCTCGTCGAAACTGAAGTCGATATGGTAGAGGCTAGAGTTCTTGTCGTTAACGAGAACTGGGCTAACCACCTTCTTGACATCTGAAACCTCACCACCAGCACTTACGATAACGGTACCCGGAGCGATGATCTTCTCACCGTTAGGATACTGCTGGGTCAAAGAGAGAGAGTCCTTACCTGTTGGTACGTTTACGTGGATGGCGCAGCAGAAGTCTGACAATGCCTTCACACCCTCGTACAGACGGGCATCCTCACCCTTCTGACTGCGGCAAGGCCACATCCAGTTGGCTGAGAGGCTGATGCTGTCCATGCCATCTGCCAATGGAGCCCATACGATATTGGTCAATGACTCTGCTACAGAGAGTACAGAACCAGCCTTAGGATCGGCAAGACCAGCCTGAGGTGCATGACCCATTGCTGTTACGATACCCTTCTCGCCACGGTAGTCGAGTGCTACGACACCACAGTCAGAAAGTGGCAACTGAATCTGACCCTGACCCTGCTGACGGGCAATCTTACCTGTTACGGAACGGTCTACCTTGTTGGTCAACCAGTCCTTACAAGCCACAGCCTCCATCTGGAGAACACGCTGCAAGTACTCGTCGAGGTTATCTGCAGAATAAGTTACATCTTCATATTTACGCTCTACGGTCTCATCTACCATCACAGTTTTAGGAGTATGACCGAACATCTGAGCTACATCGAGGTCGAATGGCTTTACGCCGTCAGCCTGCTTGAAGCTGAAGTGAGCATCGCCTGTAGTCTCACCAACCACGTACATTGGAGCACGCTCACGGTCGGCAATCTTCTGAACCTCGCTGATATACTTCTCGTCGATGAGCAAGCCCATGCGCTCCTGGCTCTCGTTAGCGATGATTTCCTTGGCGCTCAAAGTCTTGTCGCCAATAGGCAACTTAGACATGTCGATTTCGCCACCGCACTCTTCTACCAACTCAGAGAGACAGTTCAAGTGACCGGCTGAACCATGGTCGTGGATGCTGACTACTGGGTTCTCATCGTTCTCAACGAGTGCACGAACCAGGTTGTAGGCACGCTTCTGCATCTCAGGGTTGGCACGCTGAACAGCGTTCAACTCGATACCGTTGCTGTAACGGCCTGTATCTACAGAAGAAACAGAACCACCACCAAGACCGATGCGATAGTTATCACCACCTACTACGACAACCTTATTGCCCTTCTGTGGCTCACCCTTCTTGTAGTCACGCTTCTTGCCGTAGCCTACACCACCAGCAAGCATGATTACCTTATCGTATGCATACTTCTCACCATTCTCCTCGTGCTCGAATGTAAGCACAGAACCGGTGATGAGAGGCTGACCGAACTTGTTACCGAAGTCTGATGCACCGTTAGAAGCCTTGATCAGAATCTGCTCTGGAGTCTGATAGAGCCACTTACGTACTGGCATGATGTCTTCCCAGTCGCGCTCAACATCGCTCTTGCCGTTGTCATCCTTCAGGCGAGGATAAGCAGTCATGTAGCAGGCTGTACCTGCGATAGGCCATGAACCTACACCACCACCCATACGGTCGCGGATTTCACCACCCGTACCGGTAGCAGCACCATTGAAAGGCTCTACGGTAGTAGGGAAGTTGTGAGTCTCAGCCTTCAGAGAGATAACACTCTCGATATCCTTCACCTGGAAGAAATCGCTGGTAGTCTGATCGGCTGGAGCAAACTGCTCGATAACAGGACCCTGAGAGAAAGCCACGTTGTCCTTGTAAGCAGAGAGGATCTTGTTAGGATTCTCGTTGGTGGTCTTCTTGATCATGTTGAAGAGAGAAGACTCCATCTCCTTACCGTCGATGATAAACTGGCCGCCGAAGATCTTGTGGCGGCAGTGCTCTGAGTTGATCTGTGCGAAACCGAAGATTTCGCTGTCGGTGAGAGGGCGTCCGTTCTCTTTCTCCAGCTTGTGGAGATAAGCCATTTCGTCCTCGCTGAGGGCAAGACCCTCTTCCTCGTTATACTTCTCGAGGTCATCGACGTACTTGATAGGTTCTGGCTGGTGATTCACGGTGAACACATCCTGTCCGATACCATTGTACATACGCTGGAGCATAGGGTCGTGCTCAGCGTCTTCGCTATCTACAGGGAAGTACTCCTCGATACGCGAAATGCCGTTAAGACTCATGTTCTGAGTAATCTCAACGGCATTCGTACTCCAAGGAGTAATCATTTCACGGCGTGGGCCGACATAGAAGCCCTGCAACTGCTGGGCGTCCTCTAAAGTCGCGTCACCATAAAGCCAACAAAGTTCATTGATTTCGTCCTGAGATGGTTTGTGGTCAATCTCGGTCGCAATCACACTCTTAGATGGAGTTCTAAAAAAAAGAATCATACTTGCTTTCTTTTATATTATTAATGTATTTATTTCTTTTCGAGTGCAAAGATAGTGCAATTTCAAGACACTACAAAATAAAACTCTGTTTTTTATGTTTTTTTTGTTGAGATTTGGGCTATTCTTACCTTAAGAGGCTACATTTGACGGTTTAGCTATAAGAAAAGTGCTTTCTGTTGCCTTTTTTGGTTAAAAAGGTGATAAATAAAGATTTAGAGGTTAAAAATGTCTAAATGCATTTGACAAATGTTGTTTATTCGAGTCTTATCTGTAACTTTGCAAGTGAAAGAAGTGAATCAGCTTCTATAATGCCCTAAAATGCAGATGCTTCCGGATAACGGATGAAAGCCGGGAGAACTCTAATATAATAGAAGGTAGAAAGCGACGCAAAATATACTATAATCAATTAATAATAACAAGAAAATTTAAATTAGTAAGAATATGAAACAGACAAAGTTAATGGTAATGGCAATGATGGCTGTAGCTCTGATGGCTACAAGCTGTGCAAGTAAGAAGGATCTTCAGAATTGCCAGAATGAGAATAAGGAATTGTCAAGCAACTATCAGGCTACCAAGGAAAAGCTGGCAGCTACAGAGGCTAGTCTGGCAGCAGCCCAGGAGCAGCTCGTTACTGCAAAGAGCGATTACGCTAAGTTGCAGAACTCGCTTGACAAGAGTTTGAACAATGCAAGCCAGAACAACGTGAGCATTGAGAAACTCGTTGACCAGATCAACGAGAGTAACCAGTATATCCGTCACCTGGTTGAGGTAAAGAGCAAGAGCGATTCGCTCAACATGGTTCTTACCAACAACCTGACCCGCTCTTTGAGCAAGGAAGAGATGAAGGAGGTTGATGTTCAGGTTCTGAAGGGTGTAGTTTACATTTCTCTGGCTGACAATATGCTCTATCAGAGTGGTAGCTATGAGGTGAACAGCCGTGCTCAGGAAACATTGAGCAAGATTGCTAAGATCATCACAGACTACAAGGATTACGATGTGCTCGTAGAGGGTAATACCGATAACGTACCAGTAAGCACTACAAGTGCCAAGATGAAGAATATCCGCAACAACTGGGACCTCTCTGCTCTCCGTGCAGCTTCTGTTGTTCAGTACTTGCAGGATCACTTCGGTGTAAATCCTAAGCGCCTTACTGCTGGTGGCCGTGGTGAGTACAACCCTGTAACAACTAACGATACAGAGGTAGGCAAGCAGCGCAACCGCCGCACTCAGATTATCATCACTCCTAAGCTCGACCAGTTCATGGACTTGATCGATAAGGCTCCAGAGGAGAAGTAAAAAGGCTATTTAAAGGTAAAAAGGTAAAAGGGTAAAAAAGTAAAAAGGTAAATAAGTAGAGGCATCAATGAGTTTTCGGGCTCATTGATGCCTTTTTAGGTATAAATATACAGGTTTTATGTTTTGAGTACGTAAAAAAGTGCTTTTTGTTATCATTTTGCTAGAATTATTCTTAATTTCCTTTCTTTTCTTGATTATTTTTATTAATTTTGCAGGCAAAATATCAAGGGTACACTTGGCTGCCCTGATCATTGTACATTGTAAATTATTAATTATACATTATATTGTGTTATGGAAAAGATTAAGATGACGACTCCATTGGTAGAGATGGACGGTGATGAGATGACAAGAATTCTCTGGAAGATGATTAAGGATGAACTCATTCTTCCTTTCGTTGATTTGAAGTCTGAGTATTATGATCTCGGTCTGCCTTATCGCGACCAGACCAATGACCAGGTAACCATCGACTCTGCTGAGGCGGCTAAGAAATATGGCGTGGCAGTGAAGTGTGCTACTATCACTCCTAATGCACAGCGTATGGACGAGTATAAACTCCACAAAATGTGGAAGAGCCCTAATGGAACTATCCGTAGCATCATGGACGGTACCGTATTCCGTGCTCCTATCACCATCCCAAGCATCCACCCTTGTGTAAAGAACTGGGAGAAGCCTATTACCATCGCCCGTCATGCTTACGGCGATGTATACAAGAGCGTGGAACTTCGTGCTGATGAGCCAGGTACAGCCAAACTCGTGTTCGAGGGTAAGAGCGGCAAGAAACAGGAGATTGAGATTCATTCTTTCGATGGTGCTGGCGTTATCCAGGGCATGCACAATACTGATAAGAGTATCCGCAGCTTTGCTCACAGCTGCTTCAAGTTTGCCATTGATACCAAGCAGGATCTCTGGTTTGCTACCAAGGATACCATCTCTAAGACTTATGATGCCCAGTTCCGTAAAATCTTTGAGGAAGTATATGAGAGCGACTATAAAGAGAAGTTTGCAGAACTCGGTATCGAGTATTTCTATACATTGATTGATGATGCTGTGGCTCGTGTTATCCGCAGCAAGGGCGGTTTCATCTGGGCTTGCAAGAACTATGACGGTGATGTGATGAGCGATATGCTCAGTACAGCTTTCGGTTCTCTGGCGATGATGACTTCTGTATTGGTTTCTCCTGACGGCAAGTATGAGTATGAGGCAGCCCACGGTACCGTGACCCGTCACTACTATCGCTACCTGAAGGGTGAGGATACATCTACCAACCCAATGGCTACCATCTTTGCATGGAGCGGTGCGTTGAGAAAGCGTGGCGAACTGGATGGCATCAAGGAACTTCAGAACTTTGGCGACCAGCTGGAGGCTGCATGTTTCGATACATTGAACGACGGTATCGCTACCAAGGATCTCGTAAACCTGATGGAAGGTGTTGAGGCTAAGGCAGTAAACTCTGCCGGCTTTATCGCTGCCATCCGCGAGCGTCTGGAAAAGCGATTGGCATAAAAACAATAAGACCTGGGGTGATTAACCTCAGGTCTTATTGTTTTAGTTATTTTTAGTTTAAATCTTGATTCTTTTTCTTGCGTTTGCGCAAAGCGTCTGAATAAACCTTAAACAAATCAATGTTCAGCAACTGACAGATATGGTAAAGCATACCCGTATCTATAGTGGCTCTGCCGTATACCTTATATATATTAGTACGATGGCAGCCTAATTGCTCAGCAAGCCATACTGTGGTCTTGCCTTGCTTGTTTAATTCCTCTTTGATGATTTCACCGATTAAGGGAATTGCATTTACTTTATCTTTCATACTCTTTCAGTTGTGTTATATGCTCACTTATAGTTATATCGGGTGCAAAAGTAGCATTTCTGTTTCTAACTAGCAAAGAAACATGTAGCGAATTTGGAACACTAAGTTAAAATGTGTAACAAAATACCCGTTTTTTTATATTTTTTTTCTCTAAAGAACTAAATGTCACGAAATTGTAACCGAATGTAACGCTTATTACGAAAGAAAAGTCGTAATTTTGCAGCGATATTTTAAATAACATGAAATATGGAAGAGAATATGAAAAGAATACTTGTTGTTGATGATGAGCAAGACTTGTGTGAGATTCTGAAATTCAATCTCGAAACAGAAGGATATGAGGTAGAGACTGCCAATTCTGCAGAAGAGGCTTTGGAGATGGACATCGCTTCGTTCGACCTGCTGCTACTGGACGTCATGATGGGAGGAATGAGCGGTTTCCAGCTGGCTAAGCAGTTGAAGGACAATCCGATGACAGCCAATGTTCCGATTATCTTCCTTACAGCCCGAGATACGGAAAACGATACGGTTACTGGATTCAATATCGGTGCCGATGATTATATCTCGAAACCTTTCTCTATACGAGAGGTGATGGTCAGAGTGCGTGCCGTCTTGCGCCGTACGGCTGAACAGGCTGGCGATGCTGATGAATCGAAGATCATCAACTATCAGGGACTGCAGCTGAATCTGGACAAGAAGACGGTGAGCATCGATGGTGAGGCTATCCCTTTCACCAAGACCGAGTTCGAACTCCTGCGTCTTTTCCTCGAAGAGCGCGGCAAGGTGTTCTCCCGTCAGGAACTTATCGACCGGGTATGGCCTAAGGATGTGATGGTACTCGACCGCACGGTGGATGTCAACATCACCCGTATGAGAAAGAAGATTGGTAAGTTTGCCAAGTGCATCGTTACCCGTCTGGGATTCGGTTATTATTTTGATGCGTAATTAAAATGTTTAAGCTAAATAGTGTAGGTAGAAAGTTGTACTTCAGTGTACTGGCGGTGTTCCTTGTGTTCGCCGTCAGTTTTATCGTGTTCCAGCAGGCACGTGAGAAGCAGTATAAAATAGGTACGCTTACTATCAAACTGGAAAATTATAATGAACTGTTGGCAGAAGATCTGGCGCTCTCTCCTGGTGAAGGAATTATTCTGCAGGATAGCATCCACAATAGGGATGTGACTGTGGCTCATGAGAAGTTGCAGGCTTTTGTTCGAGAACATGAAAGCAAGGATCTTCGTGTTACGCTGGTGCGCCCTAACGGTAAGGTGATTTATGACAACATGAGTTCCGACTATGAACATTTTGCCAACCATGCCAAGCGGGAGGAAATAGCAGAGGCCTTGAAAAACAGGGTAGGCTCAAGCGTGGAGCGACAGTCTAAAACCCTGAAGCATGATTATTTCTATGTGGCTTCTTATTTTCCGGAAAGCAAGCTCATCATCCGTACGGCACTACCTTACAATAATGATTTGGCAAAATCGCTGCAGGCTGACCAGCATTTCATCTGGTTTGCCATCGTAGCCGTCATTCTGCTTACCATTGTGCTCTACCGTTTTACGGACCGTCTGGCTAAGAATGTTTCCAAACTGAGCATCTTTGCTTATAAGGCAGACCATAACGAGAGTCTGGAGGTGGAAGATCTCGCCAAGTTCCCTAACGATGAGTTGGGCGAGATTGCTGAGCGCATCATCAAGATGTATAAGCGCATACAGACTACCCGACGTGAACAGGATGTACTGAAGCGGCAGCTTACCCAGAATATCGCTCACGAGCTGAAGACTCCTGTAGCAAGTATTCAGGGTTATCTGGAAACGATACTCGACAATCCGCATATCAACGAAGAGATAAAGTCGCAGTTTCTGCAGCGCTGTTATGCCCAGAGCGAACGCCTCACCTCTCTGCTCCGCGACATCTCAACCCTGAACCGGTTGGATGACGGTTCGGATATGATAGATTTCGAGACGGTAGACATTACGCAGATGGTGAGAGAAATAGCCCATGAGACGGCGCTGGAAAGAGAGTCGCACCAGATGACTTTCGAGAATCTTCTTCCCGACCAGCATATTATCGTGAAGGGTAACCGCAGTCTGCTCTACGGTGTGTTCCGCAATCTTACCGACAATGCCATAGCTTATGCCGGCGAAGGGCGTAAGATAACGTTGAGTGCCAAGGAGCAGGGCAATAAGTGGCATTTCATCTTCTGTGATAATGGCCAGGGAGTTCCTGCCGAGCATCTCTCCCGTCTTTTCGAGCGTTTCTATCGGGTAGATAAGGGACGCAGCCGCAAGATGGGTGGCACCGGTTTGGGTCTTGCCATCGTCAAGAATGCCGTTCTCCTGCATGGCGGAACCATCCGTGTGAGCAATCAGCAGGAAGGCGGCTTGAAGTTTGAATTTACGCTTAAAAAATAAAAATGTTTTTTGAATAAAATATCTAAGCGGCAAATATAAATAATCAAGTGGCTGATAAAGGTACTTAAGTATAAAGAAAAGCAAGACTTCTGAGAAACTTCTGAATGGGGTTTTACAGAAACCTTGCCTTTTTTGTGTATTTTAGAACATTTTTATTTCCTTTTCGTAAACTTTGCTTAAATCTATTGTTTCTGACTTTTTTCTATTAAAAGTGTAGACAATATTTCTAAATGTTGACGAAAATCAAGAAAAACTAACTTTTTTCTATAAAAATATCGATAAGGTTTGCATTAATCCAATACTTTTTCTTACCTTTGCACCCATAAAGCAACGAGAGAGGCTTAAAAAATGTAAGAAGAGAAAAAATAAATATATAAAGTTATATAAGAGTTGTTTAATTATTTAGAGAAGATTTTATGGAAAAAAGATTGCTTTTCTTGTTAGTCAATCTCTTCCTTTTTGTGGGGGGGGTATTGGCTCAAACGAAAGTAACAGGTACCGTAGTTTCTCAGGAAGATGGTGAACCTGTCATTGGTGCATCTGTCGTAGTCGCTGGAGCGGCACGTACAGGTACCGTCACCGATATTGAAGGTCACTTCTCTTTGGAGGTACCTGCTGGTAAAAAACTTGTAGTTAGCTACATCGGTATGCAGAGCCAGACCTTGACTCCAGCCGCCAAGATGACTATCCGCCTGAAGGCAGATAGCAAGAGCTTGGGCGAGGTGGTTGTAACGGGTATGCAGAAGATGGATAAGCGTTTGTTTACTGGTGCTACTACAAAAATTTCTGGCGACAAGACAAAGCTGGATGGTGTCGCAGACATCAGTCGTGCCTTGGAAGGTAAAGCGGCCGGTGTGTCTGTGCAGAACGTCTCAGGTACTTTCGGTACAGCTCCAAAGATTCGTGTGCGTGGCGCTACTTCTATTTATGGTAGCTCAAAACCTCTTTGGGTGGTAGATGGTGTTATCATGGAGGACGTAACTGAGGTTGATGCTGATGATTTGTCTTCTGGTAACGCTGAGACCCTTATTTCTTCAGCCATAGCAGGTCTGAATGCTGATGATATTGAAAGTTTCCAGATTTTGAAGGATGGTTCTGCTACCTCTATTTATGGTGCACGTGCCATGGCTGGTGTCATCGTTGTTACAACCAAGAAAGGTAAAGCTGGTACAAACCGTATCAACTATACTGGTGAATTCACCATGCGTTTGAAGCCAAGCTACCGCAATTTCAATATCATGAATTCTCAGGATCAGATGGGTGTATATCGTGAGATGTACAACGATGGTTATTTCTCTTTTGAAAAGAGTTTTCGTGCTTCTAACAGTGGTGTCTTTGGTAAGATGTATCACCTGATGAATACATATGATTCGAAGACGGGAACTTTTGGATTGCCTAATACTGAGGAGGCGATGAATAGCTATCTCCAGAAGGCTGAGTACCAAAATACCGACTGGTTTGACTTACTCTTCAATAATAGTATCTCCCAGAATCATTCCGTCAGCATGTCTACTGGTACCGATAAGGCTCAGTATTATACATCTTTCAGTGTAATGAACGATCCAGGATGGTCTAAGCAGAGCAAGGTACAGCGTTATACAGCCAATGTAAATGCTCTTTACAATATTTCGAAGAAATTGTCTTTCAATGCCATAGCTAATGCTTCCTATCGTAAGCAGCGCGCTCCTGGTACTACTTCACAGTCTGTAAATAATGTGACAGGTGAGGTGTCTCGTGATTTTGATATCAACCCATATTCTTATGCGTTGAACACTTCTCGTACCATGGATCCTAATGAACTCTATGTGCGTAACTATGCTCCGTTCAATATTTTCCGTGAATTGGAAAACAACTATTTGAGTTTGGATGTGGTTGACATGAAATTCCAGGGCGAATTGAAATATAAGCCAATCTCTAAAGTAGAACTCGCAGTATTGGGCGCTTACAAGTATTCTACAACGACCAATGCCGCTACCATTACTGACCAGAGTAATCAGGCTTGGGCCTATCGTGCGATGGATGATGCTACGATGCGTGATGCAAACCCATGGCTGTATACCGATCCAGACAAGGCAAACTCTTTGCCATTCTCTGTATTGGAAAAGGGTGGTTTTTATCGTGAGACCAAATATAAGATGAATAGCTGGGACTTCCGTGCCACAGCTAGCTATAATGATGTATACAACAAAGACCATATCGTGAACTTATTCGGTGGTTTGGAAATCAATTCACTCGACCGTAGCCGTTCTTATTTTAATGGCGTTGGCATGCAGTATGATATGGGTTATCTCCCTGCTTTCAACTATAACTTCTTCAAGCAGTTGGCGGAGGAGAATGGTCAATATTATAGTTTGGATAATTCATATCAGCGTGAGGCTTCTTTCTTTGGTACTGCCACCTATTCTTATAAGGGTCGCTACACAATTAATGGTACCATTCGTTATGAGGGTTCCAATAAGTTGGGTAAGAGTCGCTCAGCTCGTTGGTTGCCTACTTGGAACGTGTCTGGAGCATGGAATGCTCATGAGGAGAGTTGGTTTGCTAAGTTAAATCCTGTTCTTTCCCATCTTACATTAAAAGCATCATATTCATTGACAGCTGATCGAGGTCCTGCTTCCGTTTCTAACTCGTTGGTAGTGATACAGAGTTACAACCCTTGGCGTCCATTTGCCGGTGACAAGGAGACTGGACTTGAGATTTATCGCTTGGGTAATGATGATTTGACCTATGAAAAGAAGCATGAGTTGAACCTCGGTTTGGATATGGGCTTTTTGAATAACCGCATTAATGTGACTTTCGATTGGTATCGCCGCAACAATTATGATTTGATTGGTCCTAAGCGTACCATGGGTGTTGGTGGTGAGATCTATAAATATGCCAATGTGGCAAGTATGCGTTCACATGGTGAGGAGTTGACTATTTCCACTCGCAACATTGAGACCAAGGATTTTAAATGGAGTACCGACTTCATTTTCTCTCACTCAAAGAATACTGTAACCGACTTGGATTCACGTGCTAACATCATGCAGATGATTACAGGTACCGGTTTCACAATGAATGGCTATCCTGTTCGCTCTTTGTTCTCTATTGATTTCAAGGGATTGAACAAAAAAGGTCTGCCTATCGTTGTGAATCAGAATGGCGAGGAGACAAGCTATGGTGGCGATCTCTACTTCCAGTCAACTACAACAGATTACTTGATGTATGAAGGTCCAACAGACCCAACCATTAACGGCAGTTTCGGAAACACCTTCTCTTATAAGGGTTTAAAACTGAATGTGTTCATTACATACGCTGCAGGAAATAAAGTACGTCTTGATCCAGCTTTCAGTTCTTCATACTCAGACATGACTGCCATGCCAAAGGAATTTATAAATCGTTGGACTCAAGCCGGTGATGAAGCTTATACGGATGTGCCAGTCATAGCAGACCAGCGCATGAAGCAGAATGACAATTATATTGGTTATCTTTATAATGCATATAACTATTCTACGGCTCGCGTAGCTAAGGGTGATTTCATTCGCATGAAGGAGATTTCTTTGGCTTATGATTTCCCAGGCAAGTGGATTCAGGCCCTTCGCTTGAACAGCGTTAATTTGAAACTTCAGGCTACTAACTTGTTCTTGATTTATTCAGACAAGAAGTTGCACGGACAGGATCCTGAGTTTTTCAACACTGGTGGTGTGGCAACCCCAATGCCACGTCAGTTTACATTGACATTAAGAGTAGGACTTTAAAGAAAGAGAGATAATTATGAAAAAGAATAAATTATATATAGCATCGGTGGCTTTTGCGGCATTGTCATTGGTCACATCATGCGACAGCTTCCTGGACAAGTTGCCAGATGATCGTGCCGAGGTAAATACCGAGGAAAAGGTGACCTCTCTGCTTGTGTCTGCTTACCCAACTGCAAGCAGCAATCTGATATTGGAATGGAGCTCAGATGATTATGCAGACAATGGAAAGCAGTATAGTACCAATCAGGAAATAGAGCAGGTTTATCGTTTTCAGCCAATTACAGCTCAAACCAATGATTGCCCAAAGAGTTTGTGGAATGGTTATTATTCTGCAATTGCAGCAGCCAACCAGGCTTTGGCTTCCATCGATGAGATGGGTAATCCAGCATCGCTAAAGGCGCAGAGAGCTGAGGCTTTGCTCTGTCGTGCCTATAGTATGTATCGTCTTGCTACAACTTTCTGTATGACTTATAATCCAGATAATGCAGAGAAGTGCATGGGACTTCCTTATCCAACAAAGCCTGAGACAACTGTAAACCCTGATTATAAGCGTGGTACACTGAAGCAACTTTATGAGCAGATTGATGCCGATATTGAGGCTGCCTTGCCTGATGTGAGCGATGATATCTATACCCAGCCTAAGTATCATTTCAACCAGAAGGCTGCGTATGCTTTTGCTGCTCGTTTCAACCTGTACTATATGAACTATGACAAAGTGATAAAATATGCTGACAAGGTGCTTGGAGTAAATCCAGCCTCTTTGTTGCGCAACTATGTGCCTTTTATGTCTTTGTCTAATTCAGAGGATATGGAGAATCGCTATATTTCTTCATCAGAGAATGCAAACCTCTTGTTGATGACGGCATATAGTCGAATTGGTAGAAATGTCAGTGGTAGTGAAGGGCGTTTTTGTCACAATCGAAATGTAGGTCTGTATGAAACGATTTGGGCTAAGATGCCATGGGGAAGGGGATCCGAAGACAATACTCTCTACCAGTCAAACTTGTTGTTTGGCAATGCCCGTATTCTTATCTTCCCAAAGATGTTTGAACATTTTGAATTTGCTGATAAGGTGGCTCAAACTGGATATCTTCATGTTGTAGATGCTGTGTTCACTACTGATGAAACCCTTCTTTGTCGTGCTGAGGCTTATGCCATGAAGAAGGAGTATGATAATGCAGTGAAAGATATCAATACTTGGATTGTGTCGCATACTGGGACTGCGAAAGGTACGGCAAAACGCCCAACAATGACAGTTGAAAGTATCAAGACTTTTATCGAAAGCTTGCCGTATGCACCTGTTACACCAAAATCCAATTTGGAACATAGCATTCGTAAGACATTCCATCCACAGGGATTCACGGTTGAGGCTGGTACCCAAGAGGATATTTTGCAATTCATCTTACAGATGCGTCGACTGGAGACCCTGTATCAAGGTCTTCGTTTCCTTGACATCAAGCGCTATGGCATTGAGTTCAGCCATGATGTTGACGAAGAGTCTCCTATTGTATTCAAGGCTGGTGACTTGCGAGGTGCGATTCAATTGCCAGATGATGTAATTGAGGCAGGATTACCTGCAAATCCAAGAGAAGAGTCTAACAAATAAAAAATGAGTAAACTATGAAATATATAAAATTATTCATACTGATAGCGTCAGTCTCTCTGTTTGCTGCCTGCTCAGACGATAGTCTTGATTCTAAGAGTATTTTCGATACGCAGAATAAGGAAGAGCAGAATGACTTTGACAAGTGGCTCAAGACCAACTATGTGGATACCTATAATATCCGCTTTAACTATCGATATAGTGACAAGGAGACGGACAACAATTATAATCTTGCACCTGCCGATTTTAATAAGTCTAAGGCATTGGCTATTATGGTCAAGCATATTTGGCTGGATGCTTATAAGGAAGTGATGGGCGATCAGTTTATGAAGACCTATTCTCCTCGTGTGATGCAGTTGGTTGGCTCAGCAGCTTATGATTCTCAGTCTTCTATTGTGATGGGTACTGCTGAGGGTGGCTTGAAAGTAACTTTGTATAATGTAAATATTATCGATGTTGATAATCCAATCATAGATCCAGAAAATCCTTTCGTTGACAAGAAAAAAGGTACATACGATCTGAATTACTGGTTCTTCCATACAATGAATCATGAGTTCTGTCATATTCTGACTCAGAAAAAGAATTATTCTACTGAGTTCCAGACAGTTTCTGCGGGCAAGTATCAGACTTCAGGTTGGGTGAATGTAGAGGATAAAAAAGCTCCATCCATGGGATTTGTATCCGGTTATGCCAGCGGTGAGTATAATGAGGACTTTGCTGAGATTTTTGCACAATATGTAACCCATTCGGAAGCAGCATGGCAAAAAATACTGCGTGCAGGTATTGTATACGAAACAGATGAAAATGGCGATTATGTGCTTGATGCAGACGGCAATCCTATTGTGAAGGATGCAAGTGGCTATAAAGCTATTATTCAGAAATTTAACATTCTCAAGGAATATTTTGCCAACACTTGGGGCATGGATATTACCAAGCTTCGTGAAGTTATCTTGCGTCGTACGGCAGAAGTAAAGGCAATGGATTTAGAAACATTAAAGTAAGACGGATATGAAAAGAATATATAACATATTATTTACGCTGATTGCGGTCTTGTCTTTCACATCTTGTTCCAACGACATAGATGAAGTGTTCGACAAACCTTCTGCAGAGCGAGTGAATGATGCAATAGCAGAGTATAAGACGGTTCTTACTTCTGCAGAGAATGGATGGCTGATGAAATATTATCCTAAGGCTAATACCAAGTATGGTGGATATAATCTGTTGTTGAAATTTGGAACAGATGGAAATGTTACTGCCATGAGCGATGCTTTGGGTGCAGACACGAAAGCCACATCACATTATAAATTGGAGCAGAGTGCTAGTATCGTTCTGTCTTTTGATGAGTATAATAAGGTGATTCATTTCTTCTCCGATCCAGCTAACCCTGCTGGTATTGGTGATAATGGTAAGGGTATGGAAGGTGACTTGGAGTTCCGGGTGCTTACCGCCACTGCTGATTCTGTAGTCATGCTTGGCAAGAAGCGTGGTACAAAAATAGTGATGACTCCTATGGCGAAGGATGCCGATTGGACTGAGACCATTAGTCATATAGATGATTTGGAGCAGGAGATGCAGTTCCCTAGATATACTTGCGAGGTGAATGATGTCAAGTATGTAGCTACATCAAGCTATCGTACCATTACTTTCACTAGTTCTAATGCCGAGGATGGCTCTACCACGATTCCTTATATCGTAACAGACAAGGGGATTGAGTTTTATAAGCCAATAACTCTTAATGGCGTTACTATCAAGGGATTCAACTATAAAGGGGGCGATAACTATGAGTTTGAATCCACAGATGCCGCTGTAAAGATGTTGGGCGTTGTTCCTCCTATCAGTGAGCAGGTTATCAGTGGAGACTGGTTCTTCTCTGTAGCTAATATGGGTAGCTATACTCAGGCGTATTGGAATGCTGGTAACGAGGAGGTTTCTAAGTATTATTCTCCTTGCAAATATGCTGCTTTTACCACTTCTGCGTTTGATGGCTATGCAGGACATTGGGGAATCTTGTTCAATGTGGCAGGCTATGCTTCGTTCATTGACATTACTCCTACTATCGTTGACGATGATCATATCTCATTTGCTTGTCCTGGCAAGTTTGGTGCGAATGGTCAGTATTTCTATGGTTGGGGTCAGATGTATATGATTTATGCACTGACTGGTGATCAGGGAAGTCATGCAGCCGGCGTGGCCAAGACTTATAAAATCGAGTTGCTGGAAGGTACAACGAAACAGCCTTCTTCTATAAAGTTGACTGATGAGAGTAATCCAAATAACTGGTTTGTCTTGACAACTAGTATGCCAGAATCTCTTTTTTAGAGTTCATCCATCATGAAATAAAATTATATACATAATGTTTAATAGGATTCTTTGTGAAAAGAATACATAAAATCTCTCGTCTGGGGGCGTGCTCATTTAAGCACGCCCCTTATTTGATTATTGCGCTCTTTAAATTTGTAGCATATGCACCTTGGAAGGTGCACATCTATGCGCAATATGCACCTTCCAAGGTGCATATTTATGTTTTTTCTTTCAAAGCTTCAAGCTTTTTGCTAAAAGTGTCCTTTACCCTTATTTCTAATAATTGCCAGAGATTTTTATCAGTATGTAGCGATTATAGCCTAGTTATGGAAGAGTATTTTGCCGAGGAATAAGTTGGCTGTTAACCGGAAATAGTGTACTGGCGAATGAAGAACAGCTGACTAGCCATACGCTCGCCAGTTGGCTGTTCTACTGCAACAGTCAGCGTAAATGCCTGTAAAAATGTTGTAAGTAAGGGATAAGGAAATACTCTTCACTCTTCACCTTTCCTTCGGAATCCCCAGTGTTTATGGGCGTTTTGAGGGGTGAAGAGTTCTTGGACACTCTTCACCCACTCTTCACCACTCTTCACCTTAGCTGGTTCGGCGGAGGATGTGTCATAAGTTTATGATTCACCCTCTTCTTGTTGTTGGAAGAGTTAGGATATGTTGTTGGATGAGTAAGGATATGTTGTTGGAAGAGTTAGGATATGTTGTTGAAACAGCCAGTATCTTCGGTCGCACAACAGCTGTTGTGCGCTTGCATAGCAGCTGATATGCGCATGCACAACAGGTGATGTGCATGCGATGGTCAACTGTTATGCACCAACATCCAGACTTATGACACACCCTCCTCAGGGACGCCTAGCGGTCTTGCGCTGCAATTTACGCCTGTTGGTCTTTGGAATCGGTGAAGAGTGGTGAAGAGTGGGTGAAGAGTGTCCAAGAACTCTTCACCCCTCGGAATGCCGATAAACACAGGGGTTTCCGAAGGAAAGGTGAAGAGTGAAGAGTAAAAGCGTGTTCGCTTGCAGATAAAAAATGGGGCGCAAGCTGTTTCCTGGAAAGGAATCGCTTGCGCCCCTGATATTATTGCTTATGAGTAAATGAGCACCCTAAGATTAGAACTTGTAGATAGCACCAAATGAAATGTTGCTCGCATCTACGTTAAGTCCGAATGTTGATGAGTTGTCACCATGGTCAGGAGAATAACCTTTGTAACCGAGGAAACCTACCTTTGTGATGAAGTTTACGTGGTCTGAAAGCTTAAGAGAGTGTAAATTAAACTGTGTCAAGCTACAATAAAAGTAGTTTAACACAG